>Ga0209373_10003606_pt1 | contig 14154 bp, 10 predicted proteins | sample Higcelweek5metaG_FD_187173 | JGI IMG/M metagenome (GOLD analysis project Ga0209373, IMG submission 187173) | Freshwater pond sediment microbial communities from the University of Edinburgh, under environmental carbon perturbations - High... | ecosystem: Environmental > Aquatic > Freshwater >...
CAGACATCCACCCTATTCAGGGTGATGGTTCCTTCGATCGGCTGTAGCAAGCCGATCATTAATTTAAACAAGGTGGTTTTCCCGACGCCTGTACGTCCGACGAACGCCACTTTTTCTCCCGGTTTTACCGATAAACTGATATTGCGAAAGACTTCGGAGCCTTCCTCATACTGAAAGGAAACCTGGTCAAAAACCAATCGGATGAGGGAGCGGTCGGGAACAAGCGTTTCTGCCCGCAAGGTTGCTTGCGGGGTGGGACTTTCCGCTTCCGCAAAAAACGCGTTGATCCGTTCAATCCCGGAAATCGACTGTTGCATGTTTTGCAGTTCCATGCCGAGATTTTCAATCGGCGTGAACAAGTCGGAGATGTAGTCCACAGAAGCCGCCACCATGCCGATGGTGATACCAAGTAAGGCCAGATCAGGACTGGCCAGTGTCACGATCAAGGCGATCAAGAGGGCACGAAGCACTTGAATGACGGGAGGAAATAAGGAATCGTAAAAATTGACTTTTTCGATCGTCATGTAATTTTCATCGAGATAACCGGTGAATCGATCCTCCATATACCGTTCTTTTCCGAATGTTTTAATCATCTGCACATTTTTTAGCGTTTCGGTGAGATGATTGTTGACCTTTCCGATCTGAGTCCGGTTTTTGATTTGCGCTTTTAACATGCTTTTTTGGAAGATGCGCGTAATGACAAAGATCACGGGTAACAGGAATAAAGCGATCAGTCCGAGGATCGGATCAAACAACGCCATCGAGATCACAATGCCGATGATTTTCAAACTGTCAATCAGAATGCCAATCAACCCGTTTGTAAACAGCGAATTCATCGCATCGACATCATTCGTAAAACGGGAAACCACGGTTCCCGTCCCGTTTGAGGAAAAGTAAAGAGACTGGATTCTTTCCATTTTTTTCATCATTTCACTGCGCACTTCGCGGGTGATCTTCTGCCCGAATACCGTCAGAATCGCGCCCTTGAGAAAGTCAGATACCCCGATCAGCACCGCAATGAAGAGATAAAAAAATCCGAGTTTCAACATCCCTTCCGTCCGTGAAACAACAAGATGATCGTCCAACACGCTTTTTAAAATCAGCGGCGGAATCAGACTGAGCAAAACGACCGCAACAATTACGACAACCAAAAGGAAGACTGCGCGCTTATTTTTCTTTAATACCGAAAGTACTGCCAGGTTAACGGGATTTTTCCGCAAAGGAATCGCCTCCTTCCAACGTTTGGAGCCGATAGATGGAAGCGTAAATCGGTGACTTTTCCAACAGTTCGAGATGAGTTCCGATTTCAAAGGAATGATCCTTGTTCATCAGGATGATCTGATCAAAACGATCAAAAATCGCCAGTCGATGCGCAATGATCAAAATAATCGATTTCTGGTAATGCGAACGCAAGTTCTCCAGGATCGTTTCTTCCGTCTTGCGATCGATGGAAGCAAAGGGATCATCGAGGATGATGATCTTTTTTTGTTGAACAAGCGCCCTTGCTAGGGCGATGCGCGCCTGCTGTCCGCCGGAAAGACGAATGCCGGCGTTTCCAAGCAACGTTTCGATTCCATCCGGCATCTTCATGAGATCTTCTGTAAAACAAACATCATTGAGAACGGAAGTGATGTCCAGGTCGTCTCCCAAAGAAATGTTATTTCGAAGCGTGTCGGACATCAGCTGCGTTCGATGTCCGAGATAGGAAATCATCGCACTCTTCTCGGAATCGGAATACTCCCGCAGTTCTTTTCCGTCAATCATAATTTTTCCCAGATAGGGATACAACCCGGTGAGCGAAATACCCAAAGACGATTTTCCAATGGCAATCGGACCGGTAATGCCAATGATTTGACTGGACTGCGCGGAAAATGAAAGGTGTTCAAAAATCGGTCTTACGGCCGGAGCATAGACCATGCCGAGATCGTGAACTGCAAGTGCTGTGTCACTGCCTTCTTTTGGGGTGGTCAGAGTGTTTTGGATGTATTCATGCAGATAGGGTTTGATTCTTTTCCATGACACCTGCGATTTTTGCATCGAATTGAAGAGTTTTGCGGCTTTGCTGGCTTTGACCGCCAGGGCAACGAACATGACCACAAAAGTCGAAAACATGCCGATGGTCCAATCACCGCTGATCACCTTATTGCCTCCGAGCCAAATCACAAAAACAATTCCGATCAGAGAGATTGCATAGTAGATCGGTTGCATCGAGTTTTCCAGAACATCGGCTTTTACTGCTTTTTTTTCAAGATCCGCTAACTCGTGCTCGAAGCGAAAACGATTCTCTGTTTCCATACCGTTGATACGGTACATCATCGAGTTATCCACATAATCATAAGTGAGATCGGCGATCTCACCGCTCTTTTTACGGTATGAAACCACATATTTGACAATCGCAGTCTTCAGCTTTTCGGCCATGAACATCGCCACCGGGATAAAAAGTACAGAGAGTGCGGCGATGACCGGATCATAATAAACTAAGGCGATCAAATAGCCAAGCATTAACACCCCGGTGTCAAACACTTCGGTGGTAAACTTCCGCATTCCTTCCACGCAAAGATCAACATCCGAGATGGTTCGCGTCATCAGGTTTCCGGTATTTTCATTATCCAGTTCCGATACCGGTTGATTGAGAAGATGGTTATAAATCATTCGACGCATGGTGGCACTGGTTTTATTGGCGAACTTTCGCACATAAAAACGTTTGAAATACCGCATGATCTGAATAATTGCGACCAATAAGACAAAAATGAGGGCAGAAATCAGAATTACCTGAGTACTGCCGCCGGAAACAATCGAGTCAATTAATTTACCCTGATAAACAGGCGATAGAAACATCGCACCGTTAAACGCGAGGCCGAAAAAGAAGATGCCAAAAACAATGGCCGGTTCTTTTTGCCAATATGCCCGCATTTGATCGGGATGTTCGATTGGAGTAATCACATTTTTCTTCATGATTGTGGGTCCTCTTTCGATAAAACTATTCAGAAATGTTTTTTAATGAAAGAAACTCATCAGCTTCAGTATTGTCCCATTTTCCCATAAAACAAATAAGCCAATCGCGATGAAAACGATTGGAACAAGGATGCGCTCATATTTTTCCAATTTTTCCCGGATCAGATGAAAGCGAGAAAGCCGATAACTCAAGAAACATAGAATCGCGATGCAGAATAAAAACACCAAAAGGGTCCAAAGGATTTCCACGATATGATAGGATGCGAATAAGGGAATGAAAACACCAAGATCATCGCCTCCTGTGGCAACCGTCAAAAGCAAGGCAGAAAATACCAAGGCCCAGGTATGAAGTTTCGTCTTTTCTTCGATCTTTTCAACCCGCTCTTCTTCATCGGTATCCTTTTCTTTTTGGAATGCGACCTTCAATCCCAACCCGATCGGCACCAACCCTAAAAACCCGATGATCCATGATTCGGGAATGAAACGCACACCATACGCCGCAAGCAAGCTGACCCCGTAGAGGATGAACATCCCCAGATAGTGTCCGATGACAAAGCCAAAAACTGATTTCATTCGCCGTTCACGCGAGAAAAAAATCAAGAGAATGACAAAATAATCGATGCTGGTTGCGATATATGCGGCAATCGCCGTTAGAAGGATCGTAGTCATCAGGGTAAGTCCCCTTTCATTTACGAGAAACAGATACCATGCGTTGTTTAATGGAACCGATGTTTGAAAAATCTAATTCTTTTTTAAAAGAATCATGCAACCTTAATTATAATTCATCTGATTTCAATGTCAATTCATATCCGGGATTAAGAACGAATCTTGCGAAACTCGCATGATCCGAAATGTTTTCAATCTCAAAGCGCATGGAGAAAAATCATTTTGAAAAACGAAATCATTTCATGTTTACTCATCAAGCACGATACTGTATAATGAATGGAGAACGAATAAAATTCGAGGCGATTTCGTATGGATGAAATGATCATCGACCGGGATAAAATCAAAGCGGAGCTCATTGCCAAAAACTTGTATGGCGAACAGAAACAGTTGATCAAACAGCGCAGAATACGCATTTTCATGATGAGTATCCTCGTGGCCGCATTGTTGCTTACTACCATCTATGGCACGTTGGAAAATCCATTTCAATACACTTTCAGCAATATCGGCAATTTCTTCACCTACCGGCTGTTTTTCATCGTCTGGGCGATTGTTGTCGGGACGGCCATCCTTCTTTCCATTCTTGCGCTCTATCGCCTTGAGCAGTATCGGCGAAAAGAAGCGTTTCTCTTTATTGCGCTCGCTTCGGTTTTTCTGGTCCTCACATCGCTCGTTCCCGCTCTAGAGGAACTCTATCCGTTCTGGCACTGGATTCACTGGGCATGCGCCATCATTCATGCCATTTTCATGTTTCTCGCGCTCACTCCGTTCGTCATTTGGGTCAGCCGGGAAAATCCGCGGCTAAGAATGGTTTTGCAGATCTGGTTAATGGTCATCTGGATCGGTTCCGTATTCCCACTCTTGTTCTTTGGAAAAAACGGTCTGTTTGAAATGTGGTTCTTTTCGGCCGTTATTTTGTTTTTACTGTACCTGAGTCTGGTTCTGTTTGAAGAAAAAATCGTCAAAATGAGTGTCGCATTCTTGAAAGATGAACCTAATCTGAACCTGGCAATCGAAAAAGTGTACATCAACCTTGAACACGGTAAAAACAATCATCATCAGAATCATCCGGAGAATCGGCAAAACTAGTCCGTATCTGCATTTATGTGGAAATACGCATAAAAGGGTAATTTTTCCCCTATAAATCCCATCATGCTTCACTGTTCTCATGCTATAATTGGATCATCAATAAAGGAGAAATGCACCCTATGAATGATCTCTTTGGGAAGTCGATGAAGTCTCTTTCAAAAAAGTCCTTGTTTTTGCTCGACATGGATGGAACCATCTATCTGGATCATACGCTTTTTCCGGACACGCTTCCTTTTTTGAACACCCTGAAAAACACCGGAAAACGAGCGATGTACATCACCAATAACTCTTCAAAATCTGTTTTGGATTATGTTCGTAAGCTGCAAAAGATGGGCATTGCGGCCGAAAGCGATGACTTCTTCACTTCTTCAATGGCGATGGCCAAGTACCTAAATGAAAACTTTCCCGGGAAAAAAGTCTATTGCATGGGAACAAAGTCTCTAGTCCGCGAACTGCAGTCAGCCGGCATCCCCGTGAGCGCGGATGCAGCGGATGGAATCGATGTCGTCGTGCTCGGTTACGACACGGAATTGACTTATCAGAAACTCTATGATGTTTCCAAACTTCTCCAGAGGGATCTTCCCTATCTCGCCACCAACCCCGATTACGTCTGTCCGGTGGAATTCGGATATGCGCCGGATTGCGGTGCGATGGCCGAACTGCTGCGGCATGCCATCCATAAAATGCCGGTTTTCCTCGGGAAACCCAATCCGACGATTTTGCTACAGGCGATGGAAAAATGCGGGGTAGAGAAAGCGGACACCGTCGTGATCGGCGATCGCCTCTACACCGACATTCAAAGCGGATTTAACGCCGGTATCACGACCGTGTGCGTTCTTTCCGGGGAGAGCACGCTTGCGGACATCGAACATAGTACAGTCAAGCCGGATTTCGTGGTATCTTCCATCCGCGAGATCTGGAAACAACTGACGGAAAAGGAATAATTGTCTTATTTTCACTCTTAAAAAAGCGGGTTTCGTACCGCTTTTTTTTCTTCCTTTTCTTTTTTCGTAAAGAATGGATGACGCGTTGAAAAGAGAATCGGATCATGCTATAATCAAAACATCGTTTTTTTATCGTCTATAATCCGCGAAAGCGTTAGGGAAGGAATCAACATGGAGAAAAAAGAACCGAAAAAGAAATACACCATGTTTCAAGTCATCACCCGCCAGTTGCGTACCATTCATGAGCGCAAGCGGGATCGGATTTATGTCTACTACATCCTCTACATGATTTGTGCCGGGACACTTCCGCTCATTGCCATTTATCTTCCGCGCATTGTCATCGACTATTTGCAAGCCGGGCAGGATGCAACAACCGTGGTTCAAACCATTCTTTGGCTGGTTGGTCTTTCCTTCCTGCTTGCGCTCGGTATGGAAATTCCGAAAAGACAAACCGATATTCTGTTTCTTTCTTTACGGTTGTCCGAGTTTAAAAATTACACGGACTGGTACCAGAAAATTGATTATGCCTTTATGGAAGATCCGACATTCCGCGATCGGGTGGAAATCTCCACGCAATCGCTCGGTTCGAATCAAATCGGTTTTGAAGGGGCTTATCACGATCTGCTCGAAATTCTCCCCATGCTGCTTTCGATCTTGCTCTTTTCTCTCCTCATCGGACTTTTCCAGCCGCTCATTTTTCTCGCCTGCATGCTGGGAACAGCCGTGTCGGTCTGGATTAAATCTCGCATCACCAAGTATGCGCTCAGCCGCAAAGAGGATGAAGCGAGAGCCCGCCGGAGAAGAACGTATTTCTATGAAACCTGTTATGATTTCACCTTTGGCAAGGAAACACGCGTCTTCAACATGGAAAAGAAACTCTCAGAAGATTTCCGCAAGAAGTCGCATGATTACATTCAGGTCATTCGCGATATGCAGAACAATCAGTTTCGTCTCGGTCTGCTCGAACTCGCCATGCTGCTGATTCAGGACGGATTAGCCTACTTCTTTGTCATCAAGGGATATTTTGACGGTCTGCTCTCTTTCGGCGAAGTGGCGCTCTATATCGGCGCCGTGATTGCCCTTTCCACCACCTTGCGCAATTTATCCGATCGCGTGTCGCGCATGGATAAAAACACCCAACTGACAAGCGATTACTATGAGTTCATCGATGACAAGGGCTTCTTCTCCGCGAAAGGGACGCGATCCGCGATCCCGCCGGAAGAAACATTGGAAATTGAATTTCGCGACGTTTCCTTCAAGTACCCGAAAACCGATCGCTACATCTTAACTCACTTCAATTTTGTAATCCATAAAGGCGAAAAATTGGCTATCGTGGGTATGAACGGTGCCGGAAAATCCACGATCGTGAAACTGATTACAAACATGTTCTGCGTCACGGAAGGTACCATTTTGGTAAATGGAATCGCCATTGATCAGTTTGATGCCGGTGAACTGCAAAAAATGTTCTCTGTAGTTTTCCAGGATGTGAATGTTTTTGCCCTTACCGTACTGGAAAACGTGGTGGGTGATGATCATTCTGAAGAAGGAATGAAACGCGGAATCGACGCATTGGATCGCGTCGGTCTGAAAGAAAAGATCGAATCGCTTCCCCATCAGTACGATACGCCGCTCTTAAAGGTCATTGAGGATGATGGAGTGGAACTTTCCGGGGGCCAGAGTCAAAAACTGGCAATTGCCCGGGCGCTTTACAAAAATGCCAATATGGTGATTCTCGATGAACCGACCGCTTCTTTGGATGCGCTCGCCGAAGCCGAAATTTATCAAAAGTTCAACGATCTTGTGCAAAACAAAACCACGGTTTATATCTCCCATCGTCTTTCCTCCACGAAATTCTGCGATAAGATCGCCATGTTTTCCACCGAAGGACTGATTGAGTACGGAACCCATGATGAATTGATGGAAAAACAAGGTGCCTACTACTTTATGTTCACCACCCAAGGTAAATACTATCAAAGCGGGGTGGAAGAAAATGCGTAAGAAAATCCGTGTGTTTTTCCAATTTCTGCGTTTTGCCTACCGCAGTTATAAACCGTACTTTTTCGTAGTTTCCTTCAAAGCCATCACAAGCATGGCAAACACCTTGTTCAATGTGTATTCTCTCACTTTGGTACTCAATGCCATCGCCGAACGCGATTTCCGCTCCAGCTTAATGCTGGCGGGGTTGATTGTGGGTGTCAATCTTTTCTTCAACTTTCTCAATCTACTCATCACCCGCATGATGAATGTCTGCAAATTGCGCATTCAGGAAGCCATCAATCGCAGTATCACCGGAAAACTGATGCGCGTTCCGTTTCAGTATCTGGAAGATCCCTATTATCTGGACTTAAAGGAACGGGCGAAATTCGCCTGTGAAAATCAGGATTCGGTCGGACAGTTTCTTGAATCGGTGGCGATCTTCATTCAGATCCTTTTCACGCTCGCCGGTTTGCTCACGATTTTAATCTCCTTTGATTTGATTCTCGTCTCGGTGCTGATTGCGGCAGTCTTGATCAATGTCGGGCTCACGGCTCTGACGCTGAAAACGCAATTCTCCTTCTACCGTGAATTAATGCCGATCAACCGCCGGTTTGGCTACTATCTGAACACGCTTGGCAATGAGAAAAACGCCAAGGATTTCCGCATCTATTCCATTGGCGCGATGATGAATGCCAAATTCAAAAAATACGCAGATACGACCGATCAATACTTTGTCACACTATTCCGTAAATTTATGGTCATTTCTTCACTCGGTGAATTTCTCAAATATATCGAAATGGCGTTTGTCTATGCTTTCGTCGCTGTTCGCACCATTTCAAGAAACCTGACGATCGGCAGTTTCTCGCTCTACATCTCTTCGGCTCTTGTGCTTTCCACCAACCTTTCTCGCTTGATCGATGTCATTTTGAGCATGGCGCAATACGCCAACTATCTGACACCTTTTGTGGAACTGATGGAACTGCATGAAGAAAAGGATGATGGATTGCAAATTCCGTTTGAAGGGGAAATTCAGACGCTTGAAGTTAAAAATGTCACTTTTTCCTACCCCAAAACAGAAAACATCATTTTGAATGATATTTCCTTCACCATCTCCCGAGGTCAGAAGATTTCCATTGTCGGCCTTAACGGCGCCGGAAAAACCACATTGATCAAACTGATCTGCCGTTTGTATCATCCGAACAAGGGGTCGATCGAAATCAACGGTGTATCCATTTATGACTATGAATACAAATCTTACATCCGGCAAATCAGTGCGGTGTTCCAGGATTACAAACTGTTTGCCTATTCCTTAAAAGAAAACATCTTGAATGAAGATGGCGACCCCGCTGTTGCGAAAGAGATCGCCGACCGCGTGGGATTGAAAGAAAAAATCGAATCCCTGCCGGAAGGAATCGAGACTCTCTATTCCAAAGTCTATGATGAAAAAGGAATTGAACTGTCGGGTGGCGAAGCCCAAAAAGTGGCGATCGCGCGCGCTTTGTACAAAAACGCCTCGCTCGTTATCCTGGATGAACCGACCAGTGCGCTGGATCCGCTTGCGGAAGCGGAAATTTATCAGCATTTCAATGAACTGGTGCACGATAAAACCGCCATCTACATTTCCCACCGGATGTCATCATCCGTCTTCTGCGACAAAATTCTGATTCTTGACAAAGGCATCGTCGCCGATTATGATACGCATGCCGCTTTGATGAAGAAGAAAAAAAGTCTTTATTATCAGCTCTTCAGCAGTCAGGCCAAGAATTACAAAATCGAAACGAAATAAAAATAAAGCAGATTGCCGCAAGCAACCTGCTTTTTCTATTCATTCCGTTTTTTATTGTAGTACATCCAGCGGTCGCTCTTGGAAAGCGCCTCTTCAAAAACGTCTTTTGCAGGATCAAATTCGGAATAGCCGATCGAAGCGGAAGCCTCGTACGGCTGTCCGAAGGCAACAATCTGTTCGCGGAGACGCTGATCGATCGTTTCCACCGCTTTTTCGATCGATCCGGCTTCCGGCAGTTCGTAAAGAACGACGAATTCATCGCCGCCATAGCGAAATACCAGCCCTCTTGTATCAACGACTTCGCGGATTCGAAACGCGAAGGTGATGAGAATCTGGTCACCGACCAGATGACCTTCCTGATCGTTAAATGCTTTAAATCCGTTCACATCGATGAAGAAGATGAAAAGTTTACTGCCGGGATGGCGCATAACATACCCGCGGCTCATAATCTGATTGAGATGATACCTGTTGTACGCTGCGGTCAACTCATCGATGATCACCCGCGTTTCCAAAACGCTTTTCATGCGCTTGACATCGATGAAATCATCGATGATCATGATGGTCAAAAATCCGGTCATCGCATATGCTGCGGAAATGAACATGAACTGATTGCCCGCATAGAAGAACTCGCTGATCAGGGCAGCCAGCATGGAAACACCGGACAAAAGCATGAAGATCGCGGAAGTTTCTTTTTGAATCAATCCGCGAATCATCTGGTAGAAAAAGAACAGACTGGCCAAAATGATGAAATATCGGAAAATATCAAAAACAACCACATAGGCATTGATCGGCAGAAAGATCCCTAGCAGCAAAATCATCCCTGCGAACCCGAAATAGGCAATTCTGACCGCTTTGATCGGTTTGATGTATCCCAAATTATAGATTAACAAACCGACGACCGGAAAGACCAGCATTCCGAACATGTAGTCCGCATGCACAATCACTACCCACGGAAGATTCGGAAAGAAATCAAGAATGAGCCGGTTTCCGGTTACCAGCACCCGAATGCTAATGAGCAGAGCGAACAAGCCAAGGTATAATGCTTTGAATTCTTTGGGAGAGAACGCGGAAACCGTGAGAAAAGCAAAACCGATCGCCCCAAACACAGCAAACATAAAGGCTTCCACAACTGTGACTCTCTTTTGTTCGGTTGTCAAGACGGAAGCGGATCCCATCCGGATGTTATTCCAAAATCCGCCATGATAGAAACCATAACTGGCAATTTCCATTTCAAGGACGGCCGATCCATCGGAATTCGGACTGAAATAACCGATTCCCGCATTCCAACACGGTTCATATTCCGCTTCTGTTTTTGCGACCGTTCCATTGGTTAATGTTAAAGTGTCATTGATAAAGAGATTGTACGCGCACCCTTCTTCTTTGATAAAAACGGCGTAACTCAGATCGGGGTTCAATCCCGTTAGTAACAAAGTATAGGTCGCATATCCCGACGGCGGGGTGCCGAATTCATCATAATTGCGCCAATCATCAGGAATCGAGATGAGTTCACCGCTGCCGAGGGTTTCGTCTTTGAGCAAGTACGGATAAAAACGCCATTCGCCATCCAGCAAAAGCACATCCGATGTGTCCCAATCCGTTAAGTTAACGGTTCCGTTGACGGCATTGGCTGAGGTTGCATCTTGAGCACTCTGACTGAAGGCGCCGATGGCGAAGATCAGAACGACAAAAATCGGGATGGCATAGCGTTTTATGAATTTCCACATAATTTACTCTCATCCCCCGTCTCTTTCGTGTTTTTGACTGAATTGGTACTGCTACTGTGATATTAACTATATCACGTTTTCTCCCTGCTGTCATCGTTCATAATGTAAAAAAGCGTATTTCGCTTGTGATGTTTTCAAAAAAAAACCACCCCGATTTTTCGTCCGGGTGGATTCTAACATCAATTGTTTTTGCTTGACATTTTTTTGCGAAAGGCCAAGATGGCCAAAGTCATGATTACGAGTGCGTAGGCAATGACAACCCAGAGATGAGACATAATCTCGTGATAGTTTCCGGAGAGCGCTGCCCGAGCGGCATCGACCGCGTGCGCAAAGGGAAGGGAATACGCGACCGTTTTGAAAGCGCCGCCCACCAAATCCAAATCGAACCAGGCTCCAGACAGCCATGCACTGAAGTTCGTGAGGAGAGCGCCGCAAATACCGCCGACTTGCTTGTCATTTAATAAACTGCCGGCGAGCAATCCGACCCCGACAAATAAAATCGCTGTCGGTATCAGCACAAGCATTGTCAGAAAGATGTTCAAAGTCCAGCTCATCCCCAAAGCCACAGCGACACCGAAGCAGATCGCGCTCTGCACGATGGCCATCGGCAGTAAAGGGAATGTATATCCGAGGATAAAGTCGGTGGAAGAAAGCGGGGAGGCGAACAGACGCATCAAAAATGAAGTGCTGCGATCCTTTGAAATCAATGTGGCAGAGAATAACGTGATAAAGGATAAGCCGAAAACCGCGATACCAGGAGAAAGAGAAATCATCTCATACAAAGGAACCGGAATGTTTGCTTGAATGGCCGCAAACAGCAAAAGCAATGCGGTCGGAAAACCGATGCTGAAAGCAAGATTGAGCGGGTCTCTTACCAACTCTTTGATGTTCCGTTTCGCAAAAGCCATCATTTTCTTCATTTTGATGCCTCCGGCTCCGTTGCGAACGCCACAAATGCGTCTTCAAACGTCTTCGCATGTGCGCGTTCCATCAGTTCAGCTGCGGTTCCGATTGCTTTCAATTCGCCTTGGAACATGATCCCGATGCGGTCGGAGAGCGCTTCGGCCTCTTCCATATAATGGGTTGTGAGAATGATGGTGATTTTGCCTTTCAGTTTACGAATGGATGTCCAAAGTTCTCTTCGTGCTAAAACATCCAGTCCTAAAGTGGGCTCATCTAAGAAGAGAATTTTCGGATCTGTGATCAGTGCCATCGCGATGGACAGTCGTCTTTGCATTCCGCCCGAAAGCGTGGATGCTTTTTTTTCGGCCACCTCGTTCAATTTGAACGCATCGATCATTGTTTGGGTTTTTTCTTTTGCGGTTTCTCGGTCAATGCCGTAAATTCCGGCAATCATCTCCAAATTTTCGCGTACGGAAAGAATACGGGCAATTGCGGTTTCCTGCGGGGAAACATTGGTTTTCTGCTTGACCGCAAAGGGATTTTTTGTAATGCTGTCGCCTAAAACAATGGCATCACCGCTCGTGGGTTCGCTTAGACAGCAGAGCATTTTGATCGTTGTGGTTTTTCCCGCTCCATTCACGCCGAGGAGCGCAAAAAGTTCGCCTTCTTCAATCGACAGATTTAAGTTATTGACGGCGAGGGTGGTTTTGTATCGCTTTGTCAGATTAATTGTTTGAATTGCGGTCATTTTGCATCATCGCCTTTGGGAGTGTGTTCTAAAATACTGGCAAATATGGTTTTCATCTTATCACTCGTAATAATCCCAAGTCCGGAATTTTCGTCTCCGACCAACATAAGTTGATCACCTGGTTTGATTTTGAACAAATTACGTGCATCGACTGGAATGACGATCTGCCCTTTTTCGCCGACTTTTACCATGCCAAAGATATGTTTTCCTTGGAGAGAGTCCATCGTTGTGAGCCCCTTTCGTATGATTTGTATGAATTGTATAACTAATCATACTATAAAGTACGCATATATTCAAGATCAATTATGCGAGAAAGCATAAAAAAAACATCAAAACTGATGTTCTTTTTGTATGGGTGGTTTATTTGATCTCAAGCGGAGGTTTTGGACCATAAAACTGGTAGTAGTGGACCTCGATATTGCCATTGTACAATTTGCGTTCGCGATCCGGTTTTCGTTTCTGTCCAAGCGTGAATCCGGCATATGAGGTGAGAATGTACATGGACCATGTATCGAGTTTCTGCAGAATTGAATTCAAATCCGCATACAGACTTTGCCCCTCAAGATCTTCTGAGAGTCGTTCGCCATAAGGCGGATTCGAGATCAGGATTCCATATTCAGGTGCATATTTAATCTTTTTGAAGTCGCTTTGAACAAAGGTGATACAGTCGCGAACACCGGCTTGGTCGGCATTGATCATCGCAGCTTCGATACACTTTTCATCGATGTCCGATGCATAAATCCGGATCGGGGTTTTGTGATCAATTGCCAAAACAGCCTTTTGAATTTCATCTTCCCAAACGTTTTTGCCAATCAGATCCCAATGTTTCGCCGCAAAATCGCGATTCAGTCCCGGAGCGATGTTCCGTCCGATCATCGCCGCTTCAATCGGGATGGTTCCGGAACCGCAGAAAACGTCATATAGAATCCGATTTTTGCTCCAATAGCTCAACATTATCATGGATGCAGCGAGGGTTTCCTTCAGAGGCGCCGCCACCGGGCTCACTCGATATCCCCTTTTATGCAATGCTGCTCCGCTGGTATCAATGGTCAGCGTGGCGATATCCGACAGCATGGAAATGAGAACCGTATACTCGGCTCCGGTTTCCTGAAACCACGATACATCATATTTTCTGCGCATGCTCTCGACAATGGCTTTTTTGACTATCGCCTGGCAGTCCGAAATACTGAAAAGTTTGGACTTGACCGACTTGCCGTTCACCGTAAACTGACCATCGAGGGGAATCCAGTTACCCCAGTCAATCGCACTGGTTTGGTTGAACAGTTCATCAAAGGTCTCTGCTTTGAATTCATCAATTTTTAGCAGCACCCGGTCCGCACTTCGAAGCCATAAATTCGCCCGAGC
>Ga0209373_10003607_pt1 | contig 14152 bp, 10 predicted proteins | sample Higcelweek5metaG_FD_187173 | JGI IMG/M metagenome (GOLD analysis project Ga0209373, IMG submission 187173) | Freshwater pond sediment microbial communities from the University of Edinburgh, under environmental carbon perturbations - High... | ecosystem: Environmental > Aquatic > Freshwater >...
TTCTTGTGTCGATACCACCCAAATACAGCATCTCATCGTTCATGGGATATTTGAAAGGAAAATCTGCCATGATGATTTTCGAAAAACATGCAAATCTGAAGTATAAGTTCGGGAATCGTCATTTCTGGTCGACAGGGTATTATGTAAGTACGGTCGGTTTGAACACATCGACGGTTCAGAAGTATATTCGAGAACAGGAAACATCAGACCAGATCGAGGATAAACTCTGTACGAAAGAATATAACGACCCTTTCAAGGGTAGCAAGTAATCAATCCACTTAGGCTTGAACAAAGAGAAAGCCCACGTCATTAAGGCGTAGGCTGTTCCAAGCCCTTATAGGGCTTTTTCAAGCCACCCCGCTTTGGGGTGGTCTTGACTTGAGGGGGAACTTTTTTTCTTATCCCAGAGCTTGAAGTAAAAGGTATGCGCCAGCACCGGCAAAAAAACCAAGCAACGCAAAGGGGGCGATCCAGCGAAGATACCAACCGAAGGATATTTTTTCGATGCCCATCGTGGCGACACCTGCGGCAGAACCGATGATCAAAATACTACCACCAGTACCCGCACAGTAGGCTGTAAATTCCCACAATAGAGAATCCATAGGGTAAGCGGATAAATCGTACATCCCCATAGTGGCCGCCACCAGCGGAACGTTATCCACGATAGAACTCAGCAACCCAATTGCCATCACAATAATTTGGAGATTGCCTATTTTTTGTTGCAGCATACCAGCAAGGGCTCCCAATTGTCCATTCGCTTCCAGCACGCCGACCGCAAAAAGAATACCTGTAAAGAATAGAATGCTGGGAAGATCCACTTTGGTGAGAAGACTTGAAATGCCGAATTGTTGAACGGTCTCATTGTCTTTTTTGCGAAGAAGAATTTCAGTGAGGAACCAAAGGAAACCGAGAGACAGAAGCATCCCTACATAAGGAGGAATGCCAAATACGGTGCGGTAAATAGGTACTAGCACAAGTCCGCCGATACCACTAATAAAGACTAAATTCCGATCCCAGTGAGAAGCTTTTTTTCGCTCCAATTCTTTTTGTTCTGCAATAGAACGCACAGGGCCTTTCAATATTCGAGTGACAAATAAAAGAGGTACCAGCAAATTCAGGATACTCGCAATGCCCACGCGCTCCAAGATTCCCAAGGCAGAAATTTGGCCGCCAATCCAGAGCATGGTCGTTGTCACGTCCCCAATGGGGGATGCTGCACCGCCCGCATTCGCAGCGATAATAATCATACCGGCAAAAAATTTGCGATCTTTCGGTTTGGACAGAAGCTTGCGAGTTAAAGTCACCATCACAATTGCCGTTGTCATGTTATCAAGAACTGCCGACATAAAGAAAGTAATCCAAGAGATGATCCACAACAGCGTGCGCAAATTATTGGTTTTAATGCGCGATGTGATTATACTAAAGCCATCATAGGAATCCACCACAGCGACAATTGCCATAGCACCCATCAAGAAGAATATAATGGATGACACACTTTCCAGAGATTTGGATAATTCGCTTGAAGCTGCGACAGTATCGCCGGAAACGATAAACCACAATAACCACAAAAACGATCCAAGCACCAGTGCCGAGGCGGATTTATTGATTTTGAGCGGATGTTCTAGTGCGATCATCGCATAGCCGATCACAAATAGAACTGGAAAAATTGCCATCATAAAGATCTCCTAAAGGCTCAAAAATGGAGTGAAAATATAATATTTAGCGAGGTCCACATATTTAAGTTTATACGAATAAAAGCCCGATTTCTTACAATTTTGGAGTTTTATTACATTTGGGAACGCTTGTCAAAGGGAAGCCTCTCTATTTTATAAGGTTCTTTAAATAAGGATCGAGCTTATTAACCGATATTTATTCCCAAAACGGATTTGAATATTGAACCGATGGCGAAAGAGACTCCCGTTACGATAATGCACAGAACGAGCATTTCCGTGAAGCGTTGCTTAAACGATAGATCTTTTGCCACGGAGATGTAAAAGTTAAATGCGAAAATAATGGAAACCACGATTGCGAACATACATCCAAGAGCCGGAATGGCCATGTCATTGGGAAAAATAAAATAAGGCGTGACCATGAGAGCTACCGTCACAAGGTACATGACACCCGTGTAAAACGACGATTTGAGAGCATCTGCATTGCCATCTGCTTTAGAGGACAAATAAGAGGATGCTGTCATGGAAAGCGTTGCTGAAATTCCTGTAATGAGTCCTGCGAGAGCGACAATTCGTGTATTTTGCATGGCAAAGGTGAACCCGGCAAGTGCTCCTGTGAGTTCCACCAACGCGTCGTTCATGCCAAGCACCATGGCGCCTACATATTTGAGTCGCTCTTCATCAAGCATTCCCATGAGGATTTTTTCGTGTTCCACTTCATCGGAAAGTATTTGGGCTGCGGCAGGGACTTCCGATTCTAATTTGGTATAAATTGCAATATCATTGGTTTCGCCTTTTTCCAAGTACTTCACCATAAACGTAAATCCCAGAAGTTGAGTCAACAACGAGATCCAAAATACTCGCAACCTATTCGGCTTTAGACTTTTGCTGGTATAACTTGCCCACACAGCGGCATGTTTCGTTTCATCGTAGGCAAGTTGGAGTAAAATTTTCTGATTATTACCGATAGTGCGCTGTGCGATTCTTGTATAAATTGCAGAACTATCCATCTCTTGCTGTTGCATTCTAAGGATTATGTTGTAAGAAGTGGTGCTCAATTGGGAAGTATTCATGACGATAAAAATAGAATAGAAATGTGAGAGATGAGTATATATTAATAGAACATTTCCAGGTGAAGGAGCAGTAATGGTTCGTGTTGTTCGTACCCGTGTGCAAGGGATGTCTTTAGTCCAGAAAATCAGGCGTATAAAAGTGGATCTATTTTTGGATCTATTGATGCCTCTCGCGTTCTTTTTGTCCGCTGTTTGGTTTTGGGTCGATTTTATCGACCGTTCTTGGCCTAATGTGGTTTTTGTCGTTCTTTGGTCAATTGCGAGCATTCTTCTGGTTTTACGGGCTATTTGCTGTTATCGCAACAAAAGTTGTTTCATTTCGGGTTCAACCCAACAAGTAGAATTCGCTCAGCGAGTTATGAATAGACTCGATCTTCTGCAAAATGAATCGACTCATGTTTACCATAATATTTTTGTAGACGGTTCTATCATTGATCACTTAATTATAAGTACGCGTGGAATTTTTACGATCACCATGAAAATTTATAATCACAATCATGGTCATAAACTTGTTTTCCGTCGTGGGGTTCTTTTCTTTAATGGTCGCCTGTATGATAGTCTGCTACGTCAAATGGACTGCCATTCCCAATGCTTTCGTGAACATATAGAAATGGCCATGGGAAAAAATTATGGAATCCGTAAAACGGCTATTGTTCTTGGTTGTTATGTAGAAAATTTAGATGCTGATCTGGGAATTTCCGACCCTGAACCGGAATACAGTATCTTCAACGAAAATGCGTTCTTTTCTTTTTTTCAAAAAGAAGAAGAGATTCTTCCACTTGAAGAAGTGCAGAATATCGTGTCCAAATTTGAAGCTTGGCAGCTCACACACGCCCTCTGATCTCTATTGTAAACTGTCTTTACTCCATTCTACTTGATTGGGGCGCTGAAGCTGGTATAGGAGCTGCATCCAAGTGGTATCTTGTGTTCCTGTAAAGAACATAACCTCATCAAAAAGGCCTTTGATCATAGGGTCGCCACCGATGGTGGGGGACACGGAACTTTTAAATCCATTACCCAGCTTAAAGTCTGTATCCTGAAGAACAGAGCCATCGAGGAGTATACTGATGTGTTTGTTCTTGATAATTACAGCGTAGTGATGCCAAGTATCATCTAATAACACGGCTGCGCCACGGATTGTGGTATCCACGACAATACCTGAATCGGACTTCACCGAGATTTCTACACCAATGGAAGTGTATTTGTTATTGACCACTTGCTTGATCACAAAACCTACACCGTCCTCCATTGCTGAAATAAGCACAACATTGCTGTCTTCACCAAAAGCAGTGCTCGAAAGTTTTACCCAGAAAGCTAAACTCATGGCACTTGAATCAACAAAGGCTTCAAAATTAGTCATCACATAGGGTGAGGCTGTTGTGGTCATATTAAGAGCATTACCCCAGACACCCGTTGTATATTGCTGAATCCCATCTGAAGATTCCATGTGGAGTGCATAGCGTAAAGTGCTCGCGGGGATAACTATCGACGTTTGAGTAGAATCAAAGACAAGGTAAGAGGTCGTTGTAGAGGCACTGAAATCAATTTGCGGTGCCAGGGCCCAGTAAAGGGTGGAGTCGCCTGAAATCGTCACGGCTTCTAACGGGAGAACGCGTCCCGAATCGTCCATCAGGAGAGGCGTATTGACGTTATTTGAAAGCCATAACGGGAACGGAATGGAATCGACACCGGCGATGTATGTTTGAAGCGTGTCCGGCAATGTGCGGGTAAGGCGGAAAAGGGCTGGCCTGAAAACGCTTGCGGTGGCAAAGTACGATTTTCCAGCGAGGACGTTCCAATGGACGCTGATGCTCTCAAAAGCGAGGCTGTCTTCGGAGGCGTGGGGGCTTTTTAACACGGCGATACTGGAAAAACTTGTGGTTGGTACTTGATTTAAGGTGAGAATGTGGCGAGCTTTTGCGATTGTGTCTACCACCTTACAGGTGAGAGTCCCCAAGAGGCAAAGGGTGTCATTTTCGTTAAGGTTAAATGAAGCAATGTCAATGGCAATGTGGGCGGTCGAAATCAAGGTCGTTGTACCAATATTTTGAGTGTCTAAAGAATCATCCCCAGTCACTTCTGCGCGCAAGTAGGCCGCCAAATTTGCGGTAGAATCTTGAATGAGAATCGCATAAATTCCTGCGGGAACACTGTCTAAAGAGAAATGCCCTTGAGCATCCGTGGTGCTTACCAATTTTATTCCCGAGCGGCTGGCGATAAAGTTTGTATCCATAAGGGACACGGTCGCGTTGGTGATGGCTGTTCCTTCACTGTTTTGAACTAGGCCCGCCACGGTTTTCCCAGATTCGGTTTCGGTGATCACCCCGGCATGGTTGTTATCATTACAGCCCACAAGGCTTAAAAAAAGAAGCGCGAGTGAGGTTGTGATGAATCGAATATTTTGGGAATAGCACTTCATTTTCCCTCCGGATCCAAGTTGGAAAAAAGATGCAAATTCATGTGGTAAACGCCATCGGGCTTTTGGGTGTCTTCACCCACAATGCGCCGCGCCTTGGCCTTAAATGCCTGAAGTTCTTCTTCCAGTTTCTGGTAAGCTTCATGGGAAAGGCTAAAAACCATGGTGGACATGACGTGCGGATTTTTAGAAGGGAACAATAACGCCTGTTTGGAGAGCTCAAAACACTGCATTTGATACTGGCGTACCAATTCATCGTTGTTATAGGGACCACTGGAAATAGAATCTTTGGTCGGTTTCCAAAAACCATTGTCATTTTTCCGGACAAGCTTTAAACGTTCTAGCAGGGCAAGGGAATCGGCGAGTTTACCGACAGTGACGCGGGGGAAAATACGATGAGCGACCGGAGAAAGGTTATCCGTAACGTCCATGACGTCTAGAATGGCAAAAAGGGCACTGTGGTACCATTTTGCATAATATTCATAGGCATCCGAATTTAATAGCACTTGCGGCTGGGGATGAATGCGGAGCAGGTCTTCCATGGCCTCGGTGCGGGCGGCTTCGGTCTTTGCCTGATCCAGACGCACTAGGGCTTCAAAATATTTAGCTTCTTTGCGATTCAAATTAAAAACTTCAATGAATTTCGCCACCATACGGGGCGAAACCCGTTTGCCGCGGAGAACATCGGCAAAGTAACTGCGCGTTTTGGGCAATCCTAAAAGACTACAAATTTCGGTTTTCGTGAAAGAAGAATCCTCCACGGCACGATGTTCCTGATATTCCTCAAGGAATTTTCGGAAATGAGTAAATTGAAAGATATCAGCCAAATTTTCCACGGCCATAATATAGGAATTTAATCCAATTTTGAGAACGTTCTCAAAAAGAATCCCTGAGTTTGTGGAAAATTCGTAGACTTTTAATGCACTCTCCTGCTGGGATATCATTTTTATCTTTTATGCTAAGTAGCCGAAATGAATATTACATTTAAGGTTATGTGTTTTTTATGGACGGGTTCATTTTCATAAAATGTGGACAAAAAAAGTTTAATTGGAATCAGAACGCGAAAAGAGCCCTCATTTTTTGAGAACACTCGAAGAAAGGAAAAAAGAATGCGAAATTACGTTTTTTATTTTCTCGGATTAGCGGTGGTTTCGTGTCTTGCTTGGGAATTAGCGGGCGACATTCAATATGATCACGATCCTTCGACAATTACCGAATATGATGGCAAGTATTACATCTATTCTACTGCGGAAAACGTAAACGTTATTGCTTCCAGCGATCTTATCACTTGGGCGTGGGGTTCTAAACCTTTCAAATATACCTATGGGATTCCGAGTTATATGCAGACCTGGTGTGAAAAGAGCGGGGGAGATGCTTCACCGTGGAATATTTGGGCGCCGGATATCATTGCGATGAATAATCAGTATTACCTTTATTATTCGAGAAACTGCCCTTATACGATGACAGACGGGACCACCAATGAGCAAACGATTGTGGGCGTCGCCACCAGCAGTACGCTGGGGAACACTGATTTTGCGGATCAGGGTGCCGTGATCAGCCGCGATTTCAGTGCCATTCATTACCGCGTTATTGATCCCACGCTATTGTTTGACCAGAGCGGAAAATTGTGGATGGCGGTGGGTTCTTTTGGGACTTCAGATGCTGCGGGGGATGCCAATGGGGGAATTCACATTTTTGAGTTGAATCCTTCGACAGGAAAACTGGCATCGGAAAGTGATAATGGGACGCGCCTCGCGGGACCTTGGATTGAAGCCCCTTACCTTGCTTACCATGAGGGCTATTATTACCTCTTTTTTAATCAGGGCCGCTGTTGCGATGGGTTGGATGCCACCTACTATATTCGTGTGGGGCGATCTACCAGTATTACAGGGCCATACACAGATTTGGATGGGGTGAGCCTTACGAATGCAGGAGGTTCTTTGTTTATGGGTCTTGATATTTTTGCGAATTATAATGATCAGAGCCCGAGTTCGCCTAAGGCAAATCAAGGGAAAATCGGCCGTGAGCTGGGGCCGGGTCATGTGGGCCTTTTTAGAACCCACGAGGACATTGAGGTGTTCAGTTATCACTATTATGATACGCAGGTTTCGGGTCGTTCCACTTTGGGGATTCGTCCTCTAATTTGGGGAGCTAATGGCTGGCCCCGTTTTGGCTGGGATTTGGTAGATGGAGTGTATGCGATTGGCGGCAACAATTTTTTAGGGGTGAATTCGACTTCGGCAACGGCTCCCGTATTTTCTTCTTGGGAAGGCACCAATTTGCAACTTTGGAATCTCAAACGCGTTGCGGCCAATCAATTTAGCCTGACCAATGTGCAAACAGGCAAATCTCTTGGCATTACGAACGGGGCGGTGGCGCTCGGGAATTACAGTGCCTCCAATGCCTCTTTTCGCTGGAAACCTCGTCAAAGAAATGATCGCCGCTGGGATTTTGTGAATGCTTTCACAGGGGGCACGCTTACCACACAAAGTCAGTGGGTCACTCCTGCGGGGCTTTTCTACATCAAAAATCAGTACAGCGGTATGATCGCGACCGTCACGAATTCAAATACTTCTACACAGGTGACACAGGCATCCTCTGCAACTACCGATATTCAAAAATGGCGCTTTGTCCCCACCTCTGATGGTTACACTCAAGTGATCAACGTTTCCACGGGGCTCGCCATGGAACTCACGGGGACAGGCACCGCAGACAATACGAAAATTGTTCAAAATACGGTAAGTTCTTCGAATGCGCAGAAATGGGCCTTTGAACTTCTGCCGGATTCTTCATGGCGCATGATTAACAAAGCAACAGATAAAGTAATTCAAATGGCTTCCAATACGCTGGGCGCGGGTGCTGTGCAGATGAAGTGGCTAAGTACGCGGGAACAGCAGTGGGCTCTTACCAATATTGTCCAGACTAATGTGGATCTGTCCAAAGATTGTGCGGGCGTTTCGGATGGCGTAGCGTACACGGATGGGTGTGGGCGTTGTGTTGGAGGTACCACGGGCCTTGTCGCGTGCGGAAGTGTATTCCAGGCGGAAGATTTCTGTACGGTGACAGAGGGTGCTGAGGAAACCTCTCACGCGGGGTATTGGGGCGAAGGCTATTTGAATTTGGACAATGTGGCGGGATCCTCGGTAAAATATGCCGTGAACGCCGCTACGGCGGGGGCAACAACGCTTTATACCCGCATGGCGAATGGCGGAAGTTCTCCACGGGAAATGAGCGTTTCGGTGAATGGCAATGCCCCTATGACGAATGTGACAGCCCCGGTCGGCTCGTGGACCACTTGGGAAACCCAAGAGACGAATATTACGCTCTCTGTAGGGCACAATGAAATTGTTTTTACTTCAGTGAGCAGTGATGGGGCGGCTAATTTGGATTTGTTTGCCTTTTCGTTGACGGATGTTATTGTAGGAAATTGTGATGGATTCTCTCGTTTAGAGAATAGAAGCCCTATCACGGGTTCTATTCAAATGCATGAAAATAATCTGGTTCTGCCTATGGGGATGGCTTCTGTTGGTGCAGAGGTGCGTCTTTTTCAAATGAATGGCAAATTAGTGACTACGTACAAAACGGCGAAAGGACAAAATTTATTGACATTTAAGGTGCCTCCGGGACTTTATTTTGTAAAAGTGAAAGCGCGGGGATACGTTTCGCAACTGAAGAACGTAATTTTTTATTAGTCTCTCTCTCTTGAATCTGAAAAGCTCATCTTCTAGGTGGGCTTTTCTTTTGCTCTCCTAAAAATGGATTTGTGAGTTTTTACTCCTCCCTTTGCTTTCCGCGAACTCTGCCGATTTTAGCTTGCTCATTGTCCGTGAAAAATCCTATGGGTGTACGGTACAGGCTTCTAGTCAGGGTGAAAATGGTATTTTTTGAATATTCTATCCCTTGCGAAAGGCAATCTTACCTAATTTTATGTTGTTTTGAATTGGAGTTGTTCGATGAATGAAAAAAGAATGGAATATGTGGGTTTCTGGTCCCGGGTGGGGGCGACGCTCCTCGATTGGTTGATTCTTTGGCTTTTGTCGTTGCCGTTCCTTCTTTTTTCTGGAAACTTTTTTTTCTTTGAAGACTCTTCTTTTATTCACAGCAATTTTTGGTTCAGTGCTCTTCCGCCTGCGATTTATGTGATTTTATTTTGGAAGTCTTCGTGGCAGGGGACGCCCGGAAAACGGATGATCCGCGCCAGAATTGTGGACGCGAAAACGGGGAATCCGGCGACGCTGTTGCAGTGCATTGTGCGTTATTTGTGTTATTTCGTTTCGGTGGTGCCTCTGTTTTTGGGCATTATCTGGGTGGCTCTGGATTCAAAAAAGCGCGGTTGGCACGATCTGATCGCGGGGACTGTTGTCGTCCGCGAGAAAAAGAAATCGGAGATTGTGGAGTTTTCGGAAGCGAAAACGGAGGATGTGCCGCAAGAGGATGTTTTCATGCACATGCCACCTCCAGAAAAGCCAGAGGATAATATTCCTCCTGAAGACCCCAAGCCCAATGATTCCCTTTAGGCTTCGCCTATTTTGTTTTTCTCGCCTTGGATTCATTGACGATTTTTGTCATTCTCAAAAGTTACATTTTATTTAGAGTGTCTTGGGAACCCCCGATGTCCCGCTTTTTGAATAAGGAATTTTCATGGTAGCAAAGCAAGGCCTTCGCCTTTTACACACATCCGATTGGCACTTAGGCAATACCATTGGGGATAAGGATCGTTCGCACGAATTTAAGGCGTTCCTCGATTGGATGCGGGCGCAAATCGTGGACAATGCCGTGGACGTTTTGATCATCGCCGGAGATGTTTTTGATGTCTCTAGCCCGGGGAGTAAAATTCAAGGTTTGTATTACCGGTTTTTGGCGAGTTTACAGGGGACGTGTTGCCATGATGTAGTTGTCGTTGCCGGAAATCACGATTCGCCCTCGCTTTTGGATGCTCCCAAGGAAGTGCTCTCCGCGTTGCAGGTGCACGTGGTGGGGGCTATCGATAGAGAAAATTTAGGAAAAGAAATTTTTGTGATTTGTGACGATACCGAGACCCCTCTCGGCATTATTTGTGCGGTACCCTATTTTCGCGAAGGGGATTTGCGTTTTGCGGCACCTGGTGAAACCGATCGGGACGTGCAAAAGCTGGTTGTCGAAGGGACGCGCGCTCATTACCGTCGGGTGGTGGATTTGGCTTTGGAGGAACGAGCGCGATTGAATGCCCCTTTGATTCCGATTATCGCCACTGGGCATTTGTTTGCAGCGGGGGTGAGTCATGGTGATGATGATGGGATGCGCGCCGTGGTGGGCAATTTAGGGCTTATTGAAACTTCCGCTTTCCCGGAGGAACTCGCTTATGTGGCTCTCGGGCACATTCATCGTGCGCAGTGTGTTTCCAAACGGGATGACATTCGGTATTCGGGGAGTCCTTTTCTGATGGGCTTTGATGAGATTGGGCAAAAACGTCTGGTTCACTTGGTGGATTTTGAACCTAACAAAGCTTGTTCTGTAAGAGATATTGAAGTGCCTTCGTGGCAGGACTTTGTGCGCATTCAGGGTGATTTGAAAGCTATTCGAAATCGCATTCAGGAGTTAAAGCTTGCGGGTTCCACGGCGTTTGTAGAAATTATTTATAACGGTGCTGAGAAAGTGGGCAATTTAAATTCCCAGCTCATGTCCGATTTGCAAGATGCCTCTTTTGTCGTGGTGCGCACGCGGAATAACGGGGCCATTCAGGAAGGAGTTCTTCTGGATGAATATGTGCAGGATCTTTCTGAATTTACAGAAGAAGAAATATTGAAGCGGGTATTCGATAAAAATAATGTGGGCGAAGCACAGCGCACCGTACTTTTGGAAGCGTTTCGGGAAATAGTGCGGGCCGTCAATGAAACGGATGAGGGTTAACCACCATGAGAATACGGAACGTACGCTTTAAGAATATTAATTCCCTCGCTCATGAATGGGAACTAGACTTTACCGCAAAAGATTTTACAGCGAATGGTCTTTTTGCCATTGTGGGTCCTACAGGGGCGGGCAAAAGTTCCATTTTAGATGCGATGGTGCTTGCGCTTTATGGGCGTACGCCTCGCCAGGTAAGTCTCACGAGTGAAAACCTCGTGATGACGCAAGGTTTTGGAGATTGTTTCTCTGAAGTGCAATTCGAAATTAACGACACGGAATATCTCGCCCGCTGGGAACAAAAAAGAGCACGCAACAAAAGCGATGGCACGTTGCAATCTCCACGGCGCTTACTCTCTAAAAAAGTAAACGGCCAATGGGAACCCCAAACAGAAAAAATAGCGGAAACGGAAATTGCGATTAAAGAAATTGTGGGCCTAGACTACGATCAGTTTACGCGCGCGGTTCTTTTACCTCAGGGGGCGTTTAATCGCTTTCTCGTGAGTGATGATAATGAACGTGCGGCCATTTTGGAAAAAATCTCGGGAGCTACGAAGTACCGCGATATTTCAAAAAAAGTTTATGAACGGGCTCAAAAAGAAACGGAGACCTTGGAGCGTTTACGTGCGAGTCTCGGCGATTTAACAATAAAGGATGAAACCAAAGAAGCGAATGCGCGTGAACGTTTTGGCGTATTGGTAAAGTCTTTGGAAGAGAATAAATTGGCCACAGATCAAGTGGATGCGGCACTTCGCTGGCTCACCGAGGTGAAAAATCGCGACTCGGATTGCGCAAAGATCAGAAACGAGTTAGAGGTTTTGCAAAATCAAGATAAGGCGCTGGAACCGGAAAGACAAAGATTAGAACGGGCGAATTTGGCGTTGAGCCTGGATGCGGAATATTCAAAGCTTTCGCAAACGCGGAAGACTATTGCTGAGAAAACCAAGACGCGCACCGACCATGAAACGCAACGTCTTCAGTTGTCCGTTGATGTAGCGACCGCGCGGACGCTTTGGGAAGAGGCTGCCACCAATCGAAAATCTGTAGAAGAAGGCCGCAAAAAAGCGGAACCGGTCTGGGATAGCATTCAAAAACTGGATTCCGATATTGCACAAAAGAAAAAACTGATGCTGGATCTCCAACCGGATTTAAATGCACGGGATGCAGAGATCAAAAAAGGCCGCGAAACGGTGGCAACTATTGAAACTGCTATTTCCACGCTTCAAAAAAATGAAATCACAGCGCGGGAGTACATTCAAAAATACCCGCAGCATGAGACTCTCCCGAACGCTTTCAGTGGACTTGATGTCCGTTTAATGCAATTTGAAAAAGAAAAGAACGCACTCCAGACAAAAGAAAAAGAATGGGATGCGGCGGCAAACGATGTAGAAGTAAAAAAGAAAATTTTCTTTGCAGAGAGTGAATCTTTAAAAATCGCCGAAGAGGCTAAAGAAAAATGTCTCGCGAGTGATCTTGATAAAGTGGCGCGTGTATTGCGGAGTACGCTATGCGAGAATGAAGCGTGTCCTGTCTGCGGTTCTCTGAATCACCCGGTACAGCGAACAGAAACGGATTCCGCGGATACCTCGGGCGTTTTCAGTGTCGTAGAAAAATTGGATCGTCTGCAAAAAGCTTTCGATGGCGCTCGTGATAAAACGCTTTTAGCAAAATCGGTTTTGGAAACGGCAACGTTACGCGCCGCCGATTTAAAAAAAGAAATAGAGTCGGCAAGAGCCCTGCTGGGTGAATCGCGAGTTGTTCTTTTGCAAGATCTGACCGTTTTTGGTTTTTCCGAAAATGCATTGGAAAATGTATCTGCCACACGGGAACAACTTAAAAAGTGGAGTGAGAACTGGACTAAATGTAAATCGCTATTGGAACAAAGTGCGAGGGATTTGGATACGCATCAAACGCATCTTGCCCTTACCAAGGCAGCTTTGGAGCGGGAACTGGATTTGTATTTGCAGCTTTCGAAAAAACGAGATTCGATAGAGGCGGAGTGTTTGGCGGTGGCAACGCAACGCAAGGTTATTTTTGGCGAAAAGGAAGTCGATAAAGATCGTCGCGAATGGGATCAAAAAATAGAGGCCGCTCTTGCGCTTGAAAAGCAAAAACAGGAAACTCACGCAACGCAAGTGTTAAAGACAACGGAATGCAATTCAAAGATCCAGGCATTAAGTGAGGAATTGGAACGCCTCAGCCCGGAATGCAGTGCTCTCGAAAAGAATTTTACGCAAAGCCTTTCTACAAAGAACTTCGAATCGGAACCGGCCTTTTTGGAAGCCCGCTTGGAGGAGCCTTCTCGCGAGACTTTATCTCGAAAGATTGTCACCATACGAGAGGCTCTCGCGAACAAGAAAGGCGCTCTCAAAAATGCTCAGGAATCTTTGCTGACTCTTCAGGAAAAAGCTTTGACCGACAAAGAGTCTCCGCTGTTAGAAAAGGAGCGATTCGAACTCACAGAAAATGCAAAAATTCTGAGTGAAGAAAAAACAACTTTAGAAGTCTTTTTGAAAATGCAGGCGGAAAATAAAATTCGTCAGGAACAGCTCCGAAAGGAAATTTTTGAGCAGCAAGCGCAACAAACGATTTGGGAAGATTTAAATAAACTCATCGGTGCCGCGAAAGGGGATAAGCTGGTGAAATTTGTACAGGGGATCACCCTCGGTATTTTAACTGCCGAAGCCAATAAGCGATTGAAAAATCTGAATCCGCGCTATGCCTTGAAATGCGACAGCGAACGGTTGGCGTTGAGCTTGGTGGATAAGGATTTTGATGAAGTGCGCCCCACGAGCAATATTTCGGGCGGAGAATCTTTCCAGGTTAGTTTGGCACTTGCGCTCGGGCTTTCTTCCATGGCAAGTAATCGCGTGCGGATTGATACGCTCTTTTTGGATGAAGGCTTTGGAACGCTCGATTCTCGCACGTTGCAGATGGCCATTCAGACACTTGCGAATTTGCGCGAAGAGGGTGACAAGCTGGTGGGGGTGATTACCCATGTGGAAGCACTTAAAGAAGAAATTGAGGTGCGTATTGCGGTGATGCCTTGCGGAAACGGTTATAGCTCGCTGCAAGGGCCGGGCGTGCGAATGATCTCTTAATGACGTTTC
>Ga0209373_10003610_pt1 | contig 14137 bp, 8 predicted proteins | sample Higcelweek5metaG_FD_187173 | JGI IMG/M metagenome (GOLD analysis project Ga0209373, IMG submission 187173) | Freshwater pond sediment microbial communities from the University of Edinburgh, under environmental carbon perturbations - High... | ecosystem: Environmental > Aquatic > Freshwater >...
TCGGCCACGACGATAAAATCGGTGAAGCTGTTCTTTTTCTGAAAGCGCCGCCCTTGCAGGAACCAGTCACGCCCCCGCTCCGACCCGCCGCGGATATGGGCGATGGCATAGATCCAGCCCTGATCCACCAGGGACAAGGCGGGGATGGAAAATTCCGCCTCGCTGGAAATGCCATAGGCACCATAGGCATAGAGCAGTAACCGGTTTCGCCCGTCCAAACGGGTTCCCTTGCGCATCAGCAGCGTCACCGGCACCAGGGCACCGTCGGCGGCGGGCGCATCCAGCCGCCGCACTTCGTACCGGTCGGGGGAGAAGCCGTTGCCTACCCCCTCCGCCTGTACCAGCCGGCGTTGCCGACGGGTCATGTCGTAGTCGATCCACTGCCGTGGTGTGCGTGGCGACTGGTAGATCAGGCGCAGCGCGGTTCCATCATATTCCTGCACCGGTACCAGGGCGACGGCATGGGCGGCTTCTTCAAAGCCGATCATCTCCTCCCGCCCACCCTCGTGTCCTGTCACGATGACGGTCGGCTTGGCGTCCACCCGTTCCAGCCGCACGAAATAGTCGCGGAAGGGGCGGATTTCCATGATGTGGCGACCGGGCCGGTGGGGCAGCCATTCCCGCCAATGCGCGCGACCGGGATTGTCGGGGCTGGCCCGCATCAGCTTGCCATCCACGGCACCATCGGCATCGGTCAGGATCACCAGTTCCCCATCCCACATCTCCACCTGATAATGCAGGCCGGGTTGGCGTGGCTCCACCAACAAGGGTGTGCCGGTCGGATCATCAGCAGGGATCAGCCGGATTTCATCGAGATCGGGGCCCAGCACATGGATGATGGTGTGGCTGTTGGCAGCGGTGCGCCCCAGTGACATGAACAGGGCGGGGTCCGTCTCCTCATACACCAGCACATCCGCCCCACCGCGTGCGGGGCGGCGATAGAGGCGGGTGGGGCGGCTGAACCGGTCGCGCCAGATCCAGAACACATAGTGGGAGCAGGGGGAGAAGGTGACACCGCGATAGCCATAGGCATCGGCATGGGGCGTGGTGGTGACGGCACCCGTTGCCAGATCGCGCACGCAGATGCGGTGCCGGTCCCCGCCTTCCACATCTTCCGCCCACAGGAACAGGCTGTGGTCGGGGCTGTGGGTGGCCTCTGCGATGCGGAAATAGGCATGGCCCTGGGCCCGTTCCTGTTCATCCAGCAATATCTGTTCCGCCCCCCCGCCGCGTGGATGGCGGGCATGGACCGGGTGGTCCTGGCCAGGACGGACATAGGTGTAATATTCCCAAGCGCCATCGGGTGCCGCCAACGGGGCGGCGGCCTCTCCCCCCGCCAGCGCCAGCATCGCTTGCGCAAACGTGGCCTGCCGGGCCTTTGTCGGGGCCAGCACCGCGTCGGCATAGGCGTTTTCGGTATCCAGATGGGCGCGGATTTCCGGGTTCAGCAGGCTGGTATCGCGGGAAACCTGCGCCCAGTTGGGATCGCGCAGCCAGGCGTAATGATCGATGCGGGTGCGGCCCAGTTGCACGATGCGCTTGGGCCGTTTGGGTGTGTTGGGGGGCGGCGGTAACGGGGCATCATCCATCTGCCCACCGGCACAGCCAGCCAGTGGCAGCAGGGCTGCCGCCATCAAACCCGTCAGGAATATCCGTCGCCGCATTGCCATCCTCACCCCGGAAACAACAATTCCCCCGCCGCTGTGCTGTTGTCCTTACGGCGGGGGATTGGGCCCTTTACATCGACCAGCCGAAGGTCACACCAAAGGTGCGCGGCCGCACCAGACCCTGGTTGTACCCGCCGCTGTCGGAAATCACCGTACGGGTGACGCCGCGCTTGTCGGTGATGTTGTTGACGAACAGGGTGATGGTCGACCCGGCGAAATGGCCGCCCAGTCGGGCATCAAAGATATTGTAGCCACCCTGTTCGTTGGGCGTGACACCCGGCACGGCGGAATTCATGTCGCTGATCCCTTTGGAGATATAGCGGTGTGCCAGGGTCAGCGTGGGATCATATTCCGCCTCGAACTGGTAGATCGCCGTGTTGGCGATGCTCCAGTCGGCGGAACCCGCCAGCCGTGATCCTTTCGGTGCGGTGCCGTACCAGAGGATGAACAGATCTTCCTTCAGGCGGGCCTCCATATAGGTGACGGAGGTTTGCAGGTCCAGATTGTCGGTGGCATGCCAGGCGCCGGAGAATTCCAGGCCCTTGATGTCAGCCGCACTGCCGTTGGATGCGTAATTGAAATTGTCCGGCGTCTGCAGGCGCAGCTGGATATCCTTCCAGTCGACATAGAAGGCGGTCAGATCCAGCGTCAGATCGCCATCCAGATGGCTGGTACGGATGCCCAGCTCATAATTCTTCAGCGTATCGCTCTTCGATCCGCTGGGCACCGGATAGGCTGACAGCCCCTGCGTGTTGGGCGTGCCGAAACGGAAGCCCTCCGAATAAAGCCCGTAGACCATCAGATCGCGCGAGGGCGTATAGGTCAGTGAGAGTTTGGGCGTGAAGCCGTCCTCTTTGCTTTTATCCACCGTGGCCGCTGGCACCACCGGATAGGCTGAGAAGCCCGACGATGTGGCGATACTGGTCACTTCCGTCTTGAACAGGCGACCGCCGGCGGTCAGCTTCCATTCCGGGGTGACATTATAGCTGGCCTCGCCGAACAGGGCGGATTCCTTGCCCTTCAGGTCGGTGTAATAGGCGTTGAAGATGCGCCCGTCCGGCGCGATGATCGCCCCGGTGCCCGGCCCGTACAGGGGGGAGGCATCGAAGGCGGCGGCGGCCCCTTCCGCCCCCAGCCCTTCATAAAGATGCTTGTCGGTTTCAAAATACATGGCGCCGATCAGCCATTTGAACGGCCCGTCATCCTTCGACGCCAGGCGCAGTTCCCCGCTTTTGCCTTCACTGTCGCCACCGCTGGCAATGTAGAGCGGGCTGGTCAGGTTCAGGCCCAGATCAGCATTGTAAGCGGCGCGATAGGGGCTGAAATCGAAGATGAAATCCTGCTTCTTCTTCTGATACGCCCCCATCGCGGTCAGCGTGGCGAAGCCCAGGTCGCGGTCCACCCGCAGGGAATGGATTTCCACATCGGTCGTATTGGGTTCGGCCAGCGATGTTGACCGCTCCAATTCGCCCACGGTCGGGTTGCGATAAGGTTCGTCGTCGGCATCGGTCTTCTGGTAAAGGCTGAGCCAGGAAACCTCGGTCAGATCATCGGGCTTCCAGACCACGGAAAGGCGTCCACCGCCCACCGCCACGTCACCGGAACCATCCTTGCCGATGCCGATATTGTCGATGAAACCCTGGTCGCGGCGGAAGGAACCGGCGGCGCGGACGGCCAGCTTATCCTCCACCACGGGCACATTCACCATGCCCTTCATGGTGTAACCCAAATCGGCATTCTTCGTCTGGGACAGGGTGCTTTCCACCGCCATGTCCAGGCCGGTGGCATCGGCCTTGTTGGCAATGTAATTGACCGCACCCCCCATGGAGGCGGAGCCGAACAGCGACCCCTGCGGCCCGCGCAGCACCTCCACCCGGTTCACATCGAACGTGTCCACATCGGGGATCACGATGGTCCAGCCGGGTTCGGTCAGCGGCACTTCGTTGATGTAATAGCCGGTGGTGCCCTGGCCCTGCACATTGCCCGAACTGGTGGCCACGCCACGGATCACCACATGCGAGGTCCCGGGCTGGTAATCGTTGAACACCACGCCGGGGGTGCGCTGGATATAATCGGCGAAGCTCTGCGCGCCAATGGCTTCCAACTGCGCGCCGGTCACGGCGCTGACGCCGCCGGACACCTCGCGCACGCTTTCACGGCGCTTGGTGGCGGTGACGATGATTTCCTCCAGCAGGATGCTGCCCTTGGGCGCTTCCGGGGCAGGCGTCTGTTGTGCCTGGGCCTGGGGGGAAAGGATGCAGCCGGCGGCACCGGCCAGCAGGATCATACGGGAAAACGGGGTACGGAACATGCGGAGGCTCCCTGTCTAGCCATTCGGACCGTGGACCGGTCACTCAACCGCTGTCACACTAAGCCCATGCCGCCTGACCCGGCGCGCCCTTGGGGGTCATTTACTAACGCGAACGGGCCAACCCGATTTAAGGATAAGTCGCGGCTGCTGCTGCAATGCGACATGAAGGGATCCGGCGGTGCGTCTGGTGATACGCCGGGTGTCGGGCTTCAGATTGTGCGTGTGCGTATTTGTGCGCGTCCCGCCTGTGCGCCATCCATGGCCCGGTCGGGCAGCACCAGGATGGCCCTCAGACCCGTCGGCTTCCGGTCCGCGTCCTGCCGGCTGGTCAGGATGACATCCCCGCCATGGGCGCGCGCCAGCGAGCGGGCGATGGAAAGGCCCAGCCCGGCGCCGCCGGTGCGGCGGTTGCGCGATGCCTCCAGCCGTACGAAGGGTTCGAATACCCTTTCCCGGTCAGCCTCTGCAATGCCGGGCCCGTCATCATCCACGCACACATGCAGTTCCCCACCGCAGCGCGCCAGGGTGACGCGGGCGCTGCCACCGTAAAGCACGGCATTTTCCACCAGATTGCGCACCACCCGGCGCAGGGCCACCGGGCGGCAGACCAGGGGCAGTTTGTCTGCCGGGTCACAGGTGACCGGCTGGCCCGCCTCCGCCAGATCGGTGCAGACACTTTCCACCAGCGATGCCAGATCGGCCATGCGCGGTTCATCCACCGCTTCTTCCCGCGCCAGGGCCAGCATGCTTTCCGCCGTCTGCCGCAACTCGTCCAGCGTGGCCAGCATGCGCTGGCGCGTATCCTCATCCTCCAGCAATTCCACGCGCAGGCGCAGATTGGTCAATGGCGTGCGCAGATCATGGCTGACGGCGGCCAGCATGCGCATACGGTCGCTGACGAACCGGTGGATGCGCATGCCCATGGCATTGAAGGCGGCGGCAACCCGGCGTAGCTCCTGTGGTCCGCTGCCTTCGTCCAGCGGCTGCACATTCTCCCCCCTTCCCAGCCGTTCCGCCGCATCGGCCAGATGCTGCAAGGGTTGCGTGATATAGCGGACGATGAAAAAGGCGACGACGGCCAGCACCAACAGGGTACTGATGCCGGATATGATGATCGGGCGCTGATATCCCGGTCGCTTCATCGGCTGATAGGTGATGGCGTTCAGCCAGCGCCCGTCGGGCAAGCGGACACAGACCTTCAGCGCCACTGCCTCGCTGCCATCGGCGGCGGGATGGCTGAACCCTGGCCGCAGGATCAGCACGCGCGCCTCCACATCCGCCGGGCCGATCATCTGGTCCAGCCGGACACTGGCGGCCACGGACTCCCCCGCCAGTTCCTCCGGTTGCAGCAGCGGCTCCGGGGCCAGCCAGAAGCGGAAATTACTGCCGCTCACCGCACGCAATATTTCCCCATGCATCGGTTCGGGCGTGCTGGCGATCAGCCGCACGGTGGCCGCCGTGCTGTTCAGCGTGTCGGCCACATGCATTTGCTGTGCGGCGAAGGACCGGTCCTCCACCAGCGAAAACCAGGTGATAACCTTGGACAGCAGCACCGCCAGGGCCAGCACCGCCAGCATCTGCCCGAACAGACCGCGCGGGATAAACCGGCGCCAACGTGCCACGGCTTGGCTCATGGCTTGTGGACCACATCGGCGGCGAAGCAATAACCGTCACCCCAGACCGTCTTGATCAGGCCGGGGTTGCGCGGATCATCCTCCAGTTTGCGGCGCAGACGGCTCACCTGATTGTCGATGGCGCGGTCGAACGTGTCGATGGCGCGTCCCTTGGTCAGATCCAGCAACTGGTCACGCGTCAGCACCAGATTGGGGTGGCGGGCAAACGCCTCCAGCAGCAGGAACTCCGAACTGGACAGCGATACCGCCACACCGTCCGGCCCGCTTAGTTCCCGCTGGTCCAGGTCCAGCGTCCAGCCGGCGAAATGCAGTGTGCCCGACCCGTTCAGCCGCCGCGCCGCCGTCACCGGCAGCGACCGGGCGCGGCGCAGCACCGCACGGATGCGGGCCAGCAGCTCGCGCGGCTCGAACGGTTTGGTGACATAATCGTCTGCCCCCATCTCCAGCCCCACCACCCGGTCCGTCGCTTCGTCCACAGCGGTCAGCATGATGATGGGCAGGTCCGACGTTTCCCGCAGGTGGCGGCACAGGCTCAACCCGTCCTCGCCCGGCATCATGATGTCGAGCAGCACCAGATTGGGGGCGGCTGCCGCCAGTATGCGGCGCGCCTGGGCGGCATCTTCGGCTGCCGTCACCATCATCCCGTGTCGGCGCAGGTAGCGTCCCAGCGCATCACGGATTTCCGCATTGTCATCCACCAGCAGGATATGGGCGTGGACCTCGGTCGGCATGGCTTTGTCGGTTGGCAGCAAGGGGCGGGCCGCACTCTGGCACGCGCGGCGGCAAGGGCCGAAGCGGGTAATTGTCGCAAATTGTGTCAGCGCGTTGCATCTGCGAAATCCCGACAAGCGCCACCGGCCTGCCTGACAAACATTTCCGACAAAGCCCGGCCATAACAGCCGGGTCGGCGTCGCCCGCAACATTTGGCCGGGGCTTCCCCAACCCTGTCTCCGGCTATACCGCACCGGGCGGCGCCGATCCGCTTGCGGCCGATGTTCGGTTTTCTGGGAGTTGTTGTGATGACCATGCAGGAATTTGTCCCCGCCCGCCCCTTGCCGCCGCGGTCGCCGGTGCGCACCGGGTCCGGGCGCCGGCCGCCCACCCTGTCGGCGGCGGCGGTATGGTCCGATCCGTTGCCGCCCCAGGGGCAGCGCCAGGCCTATATCCGAGACGCCATCATCGCCCGTATCCGGGAGGGGGTGTTGATATCCGGTTCGCGCCTGCCTTCCTCGCGTGATGCATCACGCTTGTTGGGGGTCAGCCGGCTGACGGTGGTCTGCGCCTATGAACAGCTGGCGCAGGCGCGCATCCTCGTGTTCCGGCGGGGGGCCGGCAGCTATGTCGCTGTGGGCGCCGCCGCCCGTCTGTTACAGGCCTGATCCTCCTTGCCACCGGGGAGAAATGTACCTTCCCCGCAATTTTGGGTGGGCATCCTCCTCCAGTTCCCATAAGAAAGGCGATGGGAACGGCTCGGGTTGACCGTTGGGGAGGCCATGTCCGGCAGCGCGCCGCATATTCTGATCGTGGAGGATTCGCCCACCCAGGCGCTCCAGCTGGAACTGATCCTGGAAGGACAGGGCTGGTCCTGCTCGGTCTGTGGCAGCGCGGAAGCGGCGCTGCACGCATTGAACCAGCAACATCCCGATCTGCTGGTGGTGGATTATCACCTGCCTCGCATGAGCGGGGATGAATTGATCCGCCACTTGCGCCTGAACACTGCCACACGGTCGCTGCCCGTCATCATGCTGACGGATGAGGCGACGGCGGAGGCTGAGTACAAGGGCCTGGAAAGCGGCGCGGATTCTTATCTCGCCAAATCCGCCGACGCTGATGAACTGGTGTTGCGCATTGCCGGCCTGTTGCGCCGGGCCGGCGGGGGGGATCCGGCGACCGGCCCGCTGGGTGTCGCCTCCCTGCGCGCCTCGCGCCTGCTGATCGTCGATGACAGCCCGACCTTCCTGGAATATCTGCGCCTGCTGTTGCAGGAGGAAGGGTACGAGGTTGTGGCCCTGCAGAACGGGCTGGCCGCCACCACCCTGGTGCAGCAGGAAAGCTTCGACTGCATCATCGTCGATCTTCACATGCCGGAGATCGACGGCGTGGCGCTTTGCGCCCGGCTGGATGCCATCCGCCGAAGGCGGGAGGATCTGTTCCAGATCGTCATGCTGACCGCCAGCGACAGCAAGACCGACCTGATGCGCGGGCTGGAAGCCGGGGCCGACGATTACGTCACCAAAAGCAATGATGTGGAGATCATCAAGGCCCGCATCCGGGCGCTGTTGCGCCGCAAGCGGCTGCATGAGGAAAATCTGCGCATCTCCATGGAGTTCCGCCGCAAGGAACAGGAACTGGAGCGCACGCGTGATGAGGTGCGGCTGGCCGAAGCCCGCGCCTCGCTTGCGGAGGCGCTGGAACGCTCCAACCGGGAACTGGCCGCCACCAATGCCAAGCTGACGCAAGCGCAGGTGGAACTGACCCGCGCCAAGGAGGCGGCGGAGGCGGCCAACCAGGCCAAATCCGAATTCCTGGCCAATATGAGCCACGAGTTGCGCACGCCGATGAATGGCATCATCGGCATGAACGCGCTGCTGCTGTCCACCAGCCTGACGCCGGAGCAGCGCCATTCCGCCGAACTGGTAGGATCGTCGGCCAAGTTGCTGCTGGGTTTGCTGAACGATATCCTGGATGTCTCCAAGCTGGAGGCCAAACAGGTGAAGCTGGAATATCTGGAATTCGATATTCCAGCCCTGTTCGCCGAAGTGGTGCAATTGATGGCGCCCAAGGCGGCGGAACAGGGGATAGAGCTGGTGCTGGATATCGCACCCGCCGCCCGCATCCACGCCGTCAGCGATCCCATGCGGTTGCGCCAGGTGGTGCTCAATCTGGTCGGCAATGCCATCAAATTCACCCATCGTGGCGGCGTCTTGGTGGGTGTGCGGCTGGAAGGGGAGGGGGCGGACCCCATCCTCTCCGTCCGCATCACCGACACGGGCATCGGTATCCCTTGTGAGGTGCAGGCAAGGTTGTTCGACAAGTTCGTGCAGGCCGACAGTTCCGTCACCCGGCGTTTCGGCGGCACCGGCCTGGGGTTGGCAATCTGCCGCCAGACCATGGAATTGATGGATGGCCGCATCGGGGTGGACAGTACACTCGGTGCCGGTTCCACCTTCTGGTTCAAGGTAGGGCTGCGCCTGGCGGCTGAACCCGTACCCACCCCCCTGCTGCTGCCGGAACTGGCGGGCCGCCGCGTCCTGATTTTCGATCCCAGCCCGCTGGTGGTCGGCGCCCTTGCCGCTGATCTGGAAAGCCTTGGGTTGTCGGTGGGGGAACTGGCACCCGATGGGGTGGGGGGTGACGCGCCGACCGACCTGCTGCTGTTGGATGCGAGTACCCTATCGGCGGAACGGGCCGCCACGCTGCGGTGCCGTTTTCCCGCCGCCGCACTGGTCGCTCTCGCTCCCATCGGTTCCGTGCCCGATCCCTTGGCATCCGGCCCCGCCGACGCGGTATTGGAAAAGCCCCTGCTGCATGATGCGCTGTGCGACCGGCTGCGGGCGGTGCTGACCGGTCGTGCGCCCGATCCCCGCCCGGTAGAGGTGATGGTCCCGGTAACGGCAGAGGCGGGGGAGGGCGGGCATATCCTGCTGGCAGAGGATAATTACATCAACCAGCAGGTGGCCCTGCACATGCTGACCGGGGCTGGCTTCACCGTGGATGTGGTGGCCAATGGGGCCGAGGCATTGGCCGCCTTGGGCCGGGGCCGGTACGACCTGATCCTGATGGATGTACAGATGCCGGTGATGGACGGCGTGGAGGCGACGCGCCGCATCCGTGCCGATGAAGGGGCGGGCCGCCACATCCCCATCATCGCCATGACTGCGCATGCCATGACCGGGGTAGAGGAAAGCTACCGTGTCGCCGGTATGGATGATTACATCTCCAAACCGGTGGAACATCAGGCATTTTTGTCCAAGGTGCGTTCCTGGGCCAGGCGTGGCCGTCCCCCCGATGCCATGGCCGTCACCGACCCGGCGCCCCCACCAGGGATTGACGAGGCGGCGATTCTGCAGATCCAGTCCCTGATGTCTCCCCCACAATTCGCGACCCTGTTGGGCAGTTTTCTGACCAATTCCCGCCAGCGTCTGGCGCGGGTGGATGCCGCCCGCCTGTCCGGCGACCTTGGCGCGCTGGGCCGGGATCTGCATGATCTGATCAGTACCACGGGCAGTTTCGGCTGCCGCGACCTGGTGGTTCTGGGCCGGGAGGTGGAGGCAGCCATCCGCACCGCCGAGCCAGACCAGGCATTTACCGGCCTGACCGATTTCTGCACCGCCGCCGCCCGCGCGCTGACATATCTGGAAGAACGGTTTCCGCCGGCGGCATAGGGATGGGGTTGTCCCGTTCCATCAGACGCGGAAATCGCTCTCGGCGCTTGCTGACTGATACCAAACCGCCGAGGGTTTGACCCCTTGGCGGTTTGGAGGCTGGCGACCGCCAGCCCGCCGCGCGTGCGGCGCAAGCCAAGCCCGCGGACGCGGGCGCCCGGCGATTGAGGGATAAGCGAAATCTGCCTTGATCGGTCACGATCAAGGCAGATTGGTATGATACCAAACCGCCTAAAGGTTGACCTTTGGGTGGTTTGGAGGCTGGCGACCGCCAGCCCGGCGCTCGTGCGGCGCAAGCCAAGCCCGCGGACGCGGGCGCCCGGCGATTGAGGGATAAGCGAAATCTGCCTTGATCGGTCACGATCAAGGCAGATTGGTATGAGAGCGAACGAAAATACCAAAATTCACAATCCAAGGCTCGTGGTATCGGAGAAAATAATAAAATACACACTCTGAATATAAGTGAACTCATTAAGAATAATAGAATAAAAAAAACTCCCAAAAATCAGATTTAAGTTGACGCGAATATCTGGTTTATAGATTTATATTATATCTTTCGTTGAAATAATGTGAGTAGAAGTATGCCAGATATAGCATACTCTATTGACCAAGATCTTTTGTCTTCGCTTCTTGCTCCTGTTGAGGATCATGAACGTGAAGTCGGATATGATCCTTTCGAAGATGATCTGTTCCAGGATGTGCTGGATGAGATCAGGCGACTGGTCAGCGAAGGCGCTGGCCGGGTTCGTTGGGAGACGCACATCATCGACCCGTCCACCCGTCTGCTGCGGGGGGCGGGTAAGGATTTGCGGCTGGCCACCTATCTGGCGCTGGCCTGGACCTACACGGCACCCGACCCAATGGATGGGCTGGCCAATGGCTTGATCCTGTTGGATGGTTTGCTGCGCACCTATCCGGCGGATATATATCCGCAGCGTCCGGATTTTCGGGTTAAGGCGCTGAATTTCCTGACAGAGCGAGCTGTCCTGCGCCTGAGTCAGGGGGAACCGGCAGGCGGCAGGGTGCCGTCCTTTCATCGATTGCGTACAGCACTGGAAACCTATCAAACTGATCGTGGGGATGATCTTTTCCGACCACTGGGCAAACTGGATGACTACTTAAGCGATTTTGAGGAACGGCTGCGGATCGAGGCACCCGAACAGTTTGCCCCGCCACCGGTGGTGCCGCCAGCCGCCGAACCCGTACCGAGCCAGCCAGCACTGGCGGGGGAGGTTGGCCCGCAGGTGGCACTTTCCCCTGTCGTTCCCACCGGTGAGGCCGTTGTTAAGGCTGATAAACCGGCCATTCCCCGCATTGTGTCAGAGATTTTCGAGGAATGGGCGGTGGCAGAGGCTGCCAGCCTGCGGGCGGCCAACCCGTTGGAGGTGCGGGCCTTCGCGCTGCTGCGGGCGGGGCTGTGGACCGGCCTGTCCCGTTCAATTGGTGCAGCGAAGGGCACCATCAGTGCCCATGGCACTGCCCCGCAGACGGAACGGCAGGAAATCACCCAGTTGCTGACGGCACGGGAATGGCTGGCCCTGCTGACACGGGTGGAAGAACAGTTGCCCAAGCGCCGTTACTGGCTGGACCTGAACCGCTATGCCGACATGGCCTTGGCCGAAATGCAAGGCGATGCGGCGGCGGCGGCACGCCGCGCGATCCGGGGGGCGGTTGCCAACCTGTTGATCCGCCTGCCTGATCTGCCGCAGATGCGGGATAACAACAATAATCCGCTGGCCGATGATGAAACCAGGCGCTGGTGTGCTGAACTGGTGGCCAGCGGGCAGGGCGATGCCGATCCGGTCGACGCCGCCCTGGCAGACGGTCGGGGCCGTCGCAAGACCGCAAAACCCAAGGAACTGATGGCCCTGTTCACCAGCCCGCCTGTCTCGGTGCTGCGCCAGGGGCGGGAATGGTTCCGCTGGCGGCTGGCCCAGGCGCAACTGGCGGCGGAATGCAACCTGCTACCCCAGGCGCTGGCACTTTCCGATGAACTGGCGGCGGAGGCCGGTGCCATGGCGCTTGACCGCTGGGAGCCGGCCCTGGCCCTGGCGCTGCACCGGCTGCGGCTGCGCTGCTTTGCCCATGGCGATGTCGCCAAGCTGCGACCGGAGGCGGAGCGGCGGGCCGAACAGGCGCGTAGCCAGGCCATCCTGTTCCGCCTGGACCCGGTTGGGGCGGTCGACGGCAATGGCTGATCCAGCCGGATCGGGCATGCGAATTCATGAAAGGGGGCGTTGATGAGTACGGATGTGTCGGTGACGCCGAAGGAGCGCGTCAATATCACCTACAAGGCCAGTGTCGGCAACGCGGTGGAGGAAAGGGAACTGCCGCTGCGCCTGCTGATCCTGGGGGATTTCAAGCAGGCGGAAGACAAGACTGACCTTGATCGCCGCACGGTGCACGAGGTGGACAAGGACAAGCTGAACAGCGTCATGGGCAAGATGGATCTGTCCTTGAACCTGGCGGTGTCCAACCGGCTGGTTGGCGCGCAGACCGGTGAGGAACTGGCCGTTCAACTGAAGATCAAGGGTATGAAGGATCTGGAGCCGGACAGCATCGTCCAGCAGGTGCCGGCCCTGAAGGAACTGGCGACGATCCGCCAGGCCCTGCTTTCCCTGAAAGGGCCGTTGGCCGACAAGCCGGCGGTTCGCCAGCAGTTGCTGGAAAGCCTGAAAACGGCGGTGCCGGACGCCAAGCTGCGTGACCGCATCACCGGCCTGCTGGACCAGATCAAATCCGCCGACAGCCAAGCCAAGGGGAAGAAGCGATGAGCCCGAATGATACCGGTGCCGCTCAGGAAGAGGCGAACGCCCTGGTCGTGCTGGATGATCTGGATGTTGATACCATCCTGTCCCAGGTTGCCGATCCGCTGATCGAGGATTTCGATGATGATCTGAAGGATCGCGCCCGGCTGGGTGTCGCCTGGCTGATGCGGGCGCTGCGGGAGGAGGATCGGCTGGGTATCAGCAAGATCGATGGCCGCCTGATCGACGCGCTGGTGGAGGAGATTGATGCGCAACTGAGCGATCAGGTGAATGCCATCCTGCACCATAAGGATTTCCGCAGCATGGAATCCGCCTGGCGCAGTGTGCAGTTCCTGGTGGACCGGACGGATTTCCGCCAGAATATCAGCCTGTCCCTGCTGAACGTCACCAAGGCGGAACTGGCCGACGATCTGACCTCGGAGGCCGATGCCAGCCGCACCAAGCTCTATGGCCATCTTTATTCACCCAATCTGGGCACCTATGGCGGCACGCCGTTCGGGGCGGTCATTGGCAATTACGAATTCGATACGCGTTCTGCCGATGTGGCGTTGCTGAAATCCGCTGCCGCCGTGGCGGCCATGGGGCATGCCCCCTTCATCGCCGCTGCCAGTTCCAAGGCGCTTGGCCTCAGCAGCTTTAAAAGCCTGGAGCAGCGGGAGGATGTCGGTGAACTGATGAAGGGCGACCAGTTCACCAAATGGCATGCGCTGCGGGAAACCGAGGATGCCCGCTATCTCGGACTGGCCCTGCCGCGCTTCGTGCTGCGCCTGCCCTATGGCCCGGACAATCCGGCCCAGGTACGCAGTTTCAAGTTTCTGGAGCCCGCGGCCACCGATGACGAGGATTATCTGTGGGGCAACGCCGCCTTTGCCTTCGCATCCCGCCTGACCGGCAGTTTCGCGCAGAGCGGCTGGTGCGCCAATATCATCGGCCCCAAGGCTGGCGGGCGTGTAGCCGACCTGCCGGTGCATGTCTATCAGGATGATGGGCATGAGGTGGCCAAGCCGCCGGTGGAGGTGCTGCTGACCAACCGGCGGGATTTTGAATTGGCCGAGGCTGGCTTCATCCCGCTGGTGATGCACAAGGACCGGGATGATGCCGTCTTCTTCTCCGCCCAGTCCGTCCAGAAGCCGAAATTCTTCGGCATTTCCAAAGAGGGCAAGGAGGCGGAGTTCAATTATCGGCTCTCCACCCAGCTTCCCTACATGTTCATCATCAGCCGTCTGGCCCATTACGTGAAGGTCATCCAGACGCAGGAGATCGGCACGTCGCTGGATCGCCAGGGGCTGCAGACCAAATTGCAGACCTGGCTGGCGCAATATGTCTCCGCCAGCAACAACCCCGCCCCCGACATCCTGCGCCAGCGCCCGCT
>Ga0209373_10003611_pt1 | contig 14136 bp, 8 predicted proteins | sample Higcelweek5metaG_FD_187173 | JGI IMG/M metagenome (GOLD analysis project Ga0209373, IMG submission 187173) | Freshwater pond sediment microbial communities from the University of Edinburgh, under environmental carbon perturbations - High... | ecosystem: Environmental > Aquatic > Freshwater >...
TTATAATTTTCTTGATAATCCACATTCACGGCATAAAACTGACTTACCGCTTCATTATTACACTTAATCCAATGTTCGCCATTATCATACGAAATATTCACACCACCATCGTTTCCGTTAATGATATGATTTGGATTTTCAAGATTTACCCAAGTTACGTGATGATCGGCATGAACGTTTTCTTTAGAAATGGCAGTAAAAGTTTTTCCTCCATCTTCTGAAAACAATAACGGAACACCACCAATATAAACACGATTTTGATTTTTCTCATCTACCGAAATGTTCGCAAAGTAATAACCGTAAGTATAAAACATATCGTCGATGTAATTCTGATTCGTTTTTTTCCATGATTTTCCGCCATCTTCCGATTTGTAAACTTCGCAACCAATTACTTCGGTTTCAAATAACGCTTTATTTGCATCAGACAAAACAGCCAAAACTTCTTTTGGTTCCATGTTGTTGTCAGTAACCCAATTTTTAATGTTTTCCGCGCGATATTTATCTCTAAAACCACTTTCTTTCAAAGCAATATTCAGTTCTTTATTCGAAATTTCCATGAAATCAGCTCCTGGTGTTGATAACATTGTGGTCAATTTATTTTTTGAAGCTGTTTTTGGTCGTTTGTTCTGATTATCAACAACCGCATAAATTACGTTTTCATTGAATAGTGCCAAACCAATTCTTCCTACTCCTTCATTAGCTGGAAATCCGCTTTCTTTTGTGGTAACTAATTCCCAAGAAGTTCCACCATCTTCACTTTTATAAATGCCCGATTTTTCGCCATCGCCATCAAAATGCCACGCTTTTCTATCTTTTTGCCAAGAAGCCGCAAACATGATTTTTGGATTGCTTTTAGAAACGGCTAAATCAATAATTCCAGCATCTTCCGCAACGAACAATGTTTGTTTCCAAGATTTCCCACCATCAATTGATTTGTAAATACCACGTTCTTTGTTGGTCGTATACAAATGTCCGACAGCAGCTACTACAATTTCATTCAAATTGCTTGGGTTAACCCAAATTCTGCTGATATGATGCGAATCTTTTAATCCTAAATTTTCCCAAGTTTTACCTTTATCCGAAGATTTTAAAACACCAACTCCAGCATAAGACGAGCGCGAAGCATTCACTTCACCCGTTCCTACCCAAATAGTTCCCGAATTCCAATCCACCGTAACCGAACCACAATTTACGGTTTCAGCAGAATCCATCACTGGTGAAAAAGAAGTTCCATTATTATTGGTATACCAAAGTCCGCCAGTAGCATAAGCGACATAAAATTCGGTTGGATTTTTTGGATTAACAGCTAAATCTACCACACGACCGCTCATGATGGTTGGTCCGATATTTTTAGCTTCTACTTGATTAAACAACGAATTTTGAGCGATTGCCGATTGCACAATCAATAAAAACAATAGCGTAATTTGCTTCATCTTGAAAAATTTTGTTGAAAATTAGCCAAAACATTGCACTTCTACAAAATTTCTAAAGTATTTAACAACTTTTCATTTTTATCTTTTTATTTTTGGAAATCGAAAAAAATCATAAACCATGAAATACCATCAAATAGACCGCGATTTATACGTTAAAAACAGAGCGAAATTTACAGCTCAAATGAAACCTAACAGCGTTGCGGTATTCAATTCAAACGATATTTATCCTGTTTCTGCCGATTCTACTTTGCCTTTTGCACAACATAGAGATATTTTATATTTATCGGGAGTGGATCAAGAAGAAAGTATTTTATTGCTTTTTCCTGATGCACCTTACGAACATTTGAAAGAAATTTTATTCTTAAAAGAAACCAACGAGCATATTGCTATTTGGGAAGGTGAAAAACTTACCAAAGAAAGAGCTTTTGAAGTTTCTGGAATTAAATCGGTGATTTGGTTACAAGATTTTCACAAGACGTTGAAAGAAATCATGGCGTATGCTGATACGATTTACATCAACACCAACGAACATTACAGAGCCGTTATTGAAACTGAAACTCGTGAAGCGCGTTTTATCAAATGGTGGAAAGAAAATTATCCAGCACATAAAGTAGAAAAATCGAATCCTATTTTACAAAGATTGCGTTCGATTAAGGAAAGCGAAGAATTGGATTTAATCCAAAAAGCCTGTGATATTACCGAAAAAGGTTTTAGAAGAGTTTTACAATTCGTAAAACCAAACGTAATGGAATACGAAATTGAGGCTGAATTTGCGCATGAATTCTTAAGAAATCGTTCGAAAGGTTTTGCTTACACGCCAATTATCGCTTCTGGAAACAATGCAAATGTGTTACATTACATTGAAAACAACCAACAATGTAAAGCAGGCGATTTGATTTTATTAGACGTTGGTGCAGAATATGCGAATTATTCAAGCGATATGACTCGTATGGTTCCGGTTTCAGGTCGTTTTACAGATAGACAAAAAGCGGTTTATCAAGCAGTTTTAAATGTGAAAAACGAAGCTACTAAAATGTTGGTTCCAGGAACATTATGGAAACAATATCATGTAGAAGTGGGTAAAATCATGACTTCTGAATTGTTAGGTTTAGGATTAATCGACAAAGCCGATGTACAAAACGAAAATCCAGATTGGCCAGCATACAAAAAATATTTCATGCACGGAACTTCGCACCACATGGGATTAGATACTCACGATTACGGTTTACTACACGAACCAATGCAAGCTAACATGGTCTTCACAGTTGAACCTGGAATTTACATTCCGAAAGAAGGTTTTGGTATTCGTTTAGAGGACGATATGGTGATTCAATCAACAGGAGCTGCGTTCAATTTAATGCGAAACATTCCAATTGAAATTGAGGAAATTGAAGCTATAATGAATGCTTAATTGAGAACATAGAGAATAGAATATAGAAAATAGACGGCTTGCAGAAATGTGAGCCGTTTTTTTGGAACACAGATTGAAGAAATTTTTAAAATTTATATAATTTCTTAAATCTGTGTTCCTAAAATATTAAACCTAAGGAATTACTTCCACCACCATTTCATTCCCGGCTTTGTCGTAATAACTACAAGTCATTTTATCCATTACAACAATCCATTTTTCAACACCCGATTTGGCGCAATCGTGTAAAAAAGTCATATAATCAGTGTTGCCTTGTTGGTGCGATTTTAAGTCTGATTTGAATTGCTCGATGTTGCTTTCATCAGCAATAGTTAAGGTTTCTGAAAAACCAATTGACGAAGTCTGAAAATCATTGACACCATAATAATTGGTATGATTGTCAAATACAAACGTTTCGAAAGAAGTAACACCAAGCGCAATAATGTCTTGCATGTATTTTGGAAAATCAGCACCGCTTTTTACTTTTGAGTGCGCTTCTTTAATTTGTTGGATTGTGAACATATTTACTTTTTTGGTAATTGTATTTGTGGTAAGGGTTTACAAAGTGTCTTGTCTACTATTTTTGACCTCATTAGTTTCTTATCATTAAAATGTCTTGAGATATTTTGAATTATTTCAGTAAAGTTATCATATCTTTCTTTTTTATGATAGAAAATTTTTATAGAACGACAGTTTTCATGTTCAAATATGGTGTTTAACAAAGTTCTATCTGATAGACCACATGAATGCCCCATAATATAAACTTGAAACTTTTCACCGGCTATAAAATCTAACAAATGCCTGTAATTCGAATTTTGTAAGTATTTAAATGATTTGAAATTTTTCAAGTATTCATTTTCGCCAAGATTTTCAATATCTTTGTAATCATCGTCCATTTCATCTCCAAATCCAAAATTAATCTTATAGTCATCATCATCACCTATAAAACCATGTATATAATTCACCTCATTATTATTTTTTAAACCATTTAAGTATTTTTGAACAGTAGGAGTATAATTAAAATCCAGAAAATAAAGAGATGTGTTTATAACATTTGACTTTTTTGTTCATCAAATATTTTCATTATTTCTTCGTAATCTTGACTTGGTAATTCATGTATAACATCTTCATCTTTATACGAAATAGGTTTTAACAGACTTTGAATTTTAAAATATTCTCCTTTAGGATCATGAAATAATCCAAAATTATATTTACTAATCACTTTTTCTTTTAAATAATTTTCTAAGAGACTTTTTATTTCTTCAAATTCTCTATTTAATTTTTGAACTTCGGTCTTTTGTTGATTTTGCCAAAACTCATCTGATTTAGAAACGTCTAAACATTTTGATTTAATTATTTTTTTTAATTGCCTGTAATATTCATTTTCAACATCAACCCAATTTTGAATTGAATTTGCTTCACAAATATTCTCAAATAAATTGTTTTTAAAGTCAATTACACATTCATTCTTATAGATACCTTGTGAACTTTTTTTTGAATATTTTGTAATAAAATTTCTAAAATCATTATAGCTTTCTATTTTTTCAACTTCTGGTATTACATCATAAAAAACAGTAATTTTTAAGTCAAATTTGTAATCTATTTTTACAAATTCATCTTCATAATTTGAATTGTTTAAATATAGATCAAATTTCGACTTAATACCAACCCAATAATCATCAATAAAATCCCTGTAACTTGTCGGTAAACCATGTGCTAAATCAAAACCGTTTCCAATAATCACTAATCTATTCATAAATCTAAAAATGCTTTTCTCAAAAATACGTTTTTATTTTTATAATGTGATTTCTCCTTAGGTCGAAATGACAAAAATGACAAAAATATTTTCCTTGCGTACTTCGCGAAAAAACTTTGCGCCCTTTGCGTTTAAACTCTACCTTTGCTTTTATGAAAACCACGAACTTCAAAAACACTAAAATCAGTTACACCGACCAAGGAAAAGGAACGGCAGTGGTTTTATTGCATGGGTTTTTGGAAAATCAATCGATGTGGAAAGCGTTTGTTCCTGAATTGGTGAAGAAACACCGCATCATTACTATCGATTTATTAGGTCATGGTGCTACTGAATGCTTGGGTTATGTGCACACAATGGAAGACCAAGCCGATATGGTACATCATGTGTTGCACGAATTAAAAATCAGGAAAGCGGTTTTAATTGGACATTCGATGGGCGGTTATGTAGCGTTGGCTTTCGCCGAATTGTATCCTGATAATGTCAAAGGAATTGTGTTGCAAAACTCCACTTCAAGAGCTGATAGCGACGAACGAAAAGCAAATCGTGACCGTGCTATTGTGGCGGTGAAGCAAAATTATTCGGCATTCATTCGTATGAGTATTGCCAATTTATTTAGTGAAGACAATCGTGAACGTTTAGCAGATATTATCGAAGAAGTAAAATTAGAAGCTTTAAAAACGCCACTTCAAGGTATTGTTGCCGCATTGGAAGGCATGAAAATTAGAAAAGACCGCGAAGTTATTTTGCATTTTGCGCCATATCCAATTCAACTTATTTTAGGCAAAAAAGATCCCGTTTTAAATTACGATGAAAATATAGAACAAATCGAAGGTACACAAGTGCAACTTACCACTTTCGAAGACGGCCACATGAGTCATTTTGAGAATCAGGCGGAATTGTTGATAGTTTTGAGTGGATTTTTGAAAAGGGTTTAGTTTTTAACCGCAAAGTTCGCAAGGCTTTATTTAATTATACTTTCTCTTTAAAAGGAATTTCTGGGTTGAAAATTTCTACAATCAATTTTTCTAATTCCGATTTGAAATCCTCTAAAATATCATTTGAAATAACAAGTTCAGCATCTTTTCCTTTTCCCAATCCGAAAGGCAAAAAACCACTTTTCATGTTTTTAAACGAAATAATTCCCGCTGAAACTTCTCGGTTTTGTTTCAATTCGTGATTTTCAAACATCAACGCATAACACAACAACTGAATGATTTTTTCATTTTTTATATCAGTAGTTAAATCGGTAAAATCGTTAATTTTTAAACTATTGCCCAATACTTTTCCTGTTTTGTAATCGATGATTCTAATAGTTCCATCTCGCTCTTCGATTCGGTCGACTTTACCTGCAATTTTTAGTGGAAAGGGTAAAGATTTCACTTCGATTTCACAAGACAAACTTGCTTCTAACAACAATACTTTTATAGCTTGACCTTCTTCGATATCTTTCTTTTCTAATTGTAGAAAATTGTAGACATTTCGTTTCGCTACTTCAAACGCTAATAGATTTTTCCCTTTGGTAATTTCGCCTTCTTTGTAAATTTCTTTGAAATGTTTCAGAATAACCTCGTCAATTTTTGTTTCCATTACTTCAATATGATGCAATGCTAAAAACTGATTCAAATAGGGTGTATACAATTCTTCCAAAGCATTATGAATGATAGTTCCCAATGTATTTACCGCAATGTTTTCTTCCACTTCATCGGCTTCGTTGATTCGCAAAATACGTTGCATATAAAACTGTAACGGATTTCGAATATAATTGGTCAACGACGATGGCGAAAATCCTTTATCGGTTGCGATTTCGTGCAAACGCGTTAGAATTTTATCGGTTTTTGGAATGGTAACGGGTTCGTATGCCTTTTCGGGTAAAACGGCGTTATAAATCGTGCTTGAAATACTATGTTTTGGTTGTTTCTCGATTTCTAATTGGGTAATAAAACGACTTTTTTCACCAGCATCGATTCCTTCGTTATCGGTATTGTAAAGCAACCAAACGTTTTTCGCTCGCAACAACAAATGATAAAAGTGATAGCAATAAATCGCATCTTTTTCTTTGTACGTTGGTAAGCCTAATTCTTTCTTTACATCATATGGAATGAATGAATTCTGTGATTTTCCAGCGGGAAACTTACCTTCATTTACGGATGTGATAATCACATTTTCAAAATCCAATACACGGCTTTCTAAAACACCCATTACTTGAAGACCTGACAAAGGCTCACCTTCGAAAGAAACTTCCGCTAAATCGATGATTTGCTTATAAATCGCTTGTAACGACTGCAAACTTTCGATTTGATTATAGGTTTCGTGATAATTGGTTAATTTATTAATGGTTTTAAACACTGAATACACGAAAGCTTTCGTAACTTTTTCTTCGGCATTGTCGTTACTTAAATAGGATTTTATGGTTAGTAAAATCGAATTCAAGTTTGTTAAAATATCGGAAATAGAATCGTCCCAACGAGTGAATAATAATTCAAAGAATTTATTTTCTGTGTTTGGATATTTTTCTTCGAATAAACTGAATAATTTTTGATTGGAAAAGAAAGTGAAATTGTTGTTGTTAATCACTTTTACAACTTCTTCCACTTTGCAATACGGTTCCACCAAAGGATGATTTAAAATATCCAGAACTTCTTTATAGTAAAAAGTGTAGCTTTTCTCGTTTCGTTGTTTGGCATTGGTATGCAACTTGAACAACTTACTAATCAACAGTTGCGCCGGATTATTTTTACTTGGATAACCCATCGTAATATTCAACGCCTCAACTGATTCAGGTAAGCCGTATAAAACAGGAAGCAACAGATTTTCATCCCCTAGAACAACAGCTGTTTTCTCTAAATTTGGGTTTTCAGATTGAATTTTTTCAATAATGGTTCCCACAATTTTGGCTTGACCAATGCTTTTAGGCGTCCCAATAATTTCAATGTTTTTAGCTTCGCTGAAATGATTTACAACCCATTCGAAATCTTGATTAACGAAAGGCTTCCATTCTTTTTTAAACTTTCGAATGAACAAACCAGCATCGTGATAAGAATCATTCAAAAAAACTTCATCGATATCCCAATAAATTTTGGCTTTGTTCTCGTTGGCTAAATGTTTGAATATTCTTTCTTCGGCTTGATTTAGTGCATTGAAACCTGCAAAGTGAATTTGATTGGTAATTGTTGTGGTAAACGAAGCTAAGTTTTTCACTGCTTCTCTATATAACAACCCTTGATAACCAATTCCTTTTTTTAATAAATGGTTGTAGAAAGATTCGTAGTACAAAGGCAATTTCGCCCAAAACTCTAAATGTGTGTCGATTAATTTGGTTGTATTTGACGGTTCTAAATTCCACCTTTTCAAAGCTTCAATATCTTTTAGATACGAAAACACGTGATTTGGATCTAACAAATAGCGGTCGATTTCATTAAAATCTTGAATAGCAGTTTTTGCCCAAGTAGCAAATTCTTCAAACGATTGCTGTTTTGCTTTTTCAGTAACGGAGAGATAGACTTCGTAGAATTCAAATAACAATTCAATAGGATCAATCGTGCGCAAAACTGAAATTTCCTGAATAAAATCTTCAATACTAATTATATTAGGCGCAAAAGAAGTGGTTTCTAATTGATTTTTTAAACTCTCTAAAAGAAACACTTTGGCTCTTTTATTAGGTAAAACAATTAAACAATTTGATAATTGAATATCAGATTGTGATAAAATAGTTGCGCTTAACTTGTCTAAAAAAGTAGTTGAATTCATTTTATAAAAATAAAAAAACGCCCCGATAAATCGAGGCGTTTCTTAATATATTTTAGAAAGAAATTATTTAACTAATTTCACTTCTACTCTTCTGTTGTTAGCTTTACCTTTAGCAGTTTTGTTAGAATCTACTGGCATAGTTTCACCAAAACCTTTAGAAGATAATCTAGAAGCATCGATACCTTGCTCAATTAAGAAGTTCTTAACTGCTGCTGCTCTGTCTTCAGATAATTTTTGATTCATTGCATCTTTACCATCAGAATCAGTGTGACCTTCTAATGAGAATTTAGCAGTTGGATACTCTTTTAAGATAGCAGCCATTGCTTGTAAAACTGGCATTGTTTGTTTTTGGAAAGAAGCTTTACCAGAGTTAAACAAGATAGTTTTACCGTAATCATTTAATTTTTTCATTGTTTCGTCTGAAACTTCTGGACAACCATTGTTAGCAACAGTACCAGCTACAGTAGGACATTTGTCATCTTTATCAGCAACACCGTCACCATCAGTATCAGGCCATGGACAACCAGCGTTATCTTTAGCACCAGCTACAGTAGGACATTTGTCATCTTTATCAGCAACACCGTCACCGTCAGCATCTGGACATCCGTTCATCATTTTAGTTCCTTTGTCATCTGGACAAGCATCTTCTGAATTGATGATTCCGTCACCGTCGTTATCAGGACAACCGTTTAATTCTTTAGTTCCAGCTTCTTCTGGACAAGCGTCTTCTGAATCTTGGATACCATCTTTATCTGTATCAGGACATCCTTTGAATTCTGGTAAACCAGCAACTTCAGGACATGCATCATCTTTGTCATAAATTCCATCACCGTCTGTATCTTTACCTCCAAATTTGAAAGTTATACCAGCGAAATGTTGGATATGTGTTGGAACATCTAAATCAGCAACTCTGTTGTCATCAAACGAATGTTTGTAAGTAGACTGTAATTGTAAACCAACTTGCTCAGTAAACCAAAAAGTTAACCCTAAACCACCATTTACAGTACCTGCAGATGCATCACCGAAAAAGTTATAACCTCCTCCAATGTTAAGAGATGGATCTAACCATTTAGATTTTAACATTTCCATGAAACTATACTTGATAGTTGCATCAAATGCATAGTATGATAAATCACCAGGATTTACTACCACATCAGTATAATCAGTTGTTAAATCTCTGTAAACCATTTTGTCAATTTTGTTAACAGATCCTGTTAAACCAAAAGAAAAACCATCACCAACGTATCTAGACACGTTTAAATAAGATACTGAAGGTATAAAATTCCAGTTTTCTTTTGCGTTTGCTAATTGAATCCACTTTGGACTATCGTTACCAACAGCACTAACTTTAGTGTCTACTGCGTTTGCCCCAAAAGACACCGCCCATGGGTTGTTACTGTCTTGTGCTTGCGATGTTAATCCAGCAAACAATAAAGCTACAGCAAATAATTTGTTTAAATGTTTCATACTTATTTATTTAATTACAATGCGTTATAATTAGAACAAAAGTAATACGTTTTTTTTAACTACAAAAAGTTTTGTTAAAAAAAATTACTTTTTTATAGGATTTTACTTGATTATAGCTAAATTTTTGGCAACTTCAGTAAAAGCTTCTATGGCTTTATCCAAATGTGCTTGTGTATGCGCAGCTGATAATTGTACTCTAATACGAGCTTTATCCTTTGGAACAACAGGAAAGAAAAACCCTATAACATAGATTCCTTTTTTTAACAGTTCTTCTGCCATTATTTGCGATAACTTGGCATCATATAGCATAACAGGCACAATTGCAGAGTCTCCATCTATGAAATCTATACCAGATTTTCTTAATCCAGCTTTGAAATAATTTGTATTCCACTCTAATTTATCTCTAAGAGTAGTGTCTTTTTCTAATAATTCAAAAACTTTTAAAGAAGCTCCTACAATAGAAGGTGCTAACGAGTTAGAAAATAAATATGGACGCGAACGTTGGCGTAAAATTTCAATCACTTCTTTTTTAGCGGTTGTATAACCACCCATTGCACCACCTAAAGCTTTCCCTAAAGTCCCTGTGATGATATCTACTCTTCCCATTACACCTTTAGCTTCTAATGTTCCTTTTCCCGTTGCCCCAATAAAACCTGCGGCATGACATTCGTCAACCATAACTAAAGCGTCATACTTATCCGCTAAATCGCAAATTTTATCTAATGGCGCAACTAATCCGTCCATTGAAAAAACGCCGTCAGTTACAATTAATTTAAAACGACGACCTGCTTCAGTTGCTTTAATTAACTGTTGCTCTAAGTCTTCCATGTTGTTATTTTCGTAACGGTAACGTGCTGCTTTACACAAACGAACCCCGTCGATAATGGAAGCATGATTTAAACTATCAGAAATTATGCAGTCTTCTTCTCCTAATAAAGGTTCGAAAACACCTCCGTTAGCATCAAAAGCGGCTGCATATAAAATGGTATCTTCTGTTCCGTAGAAATTAGCGATTTTTTGTTCTAATTCTTTGTGAATGTCTTGTGTCCCACAAATAAAACGTACTGATGACATTCCGAATCCATGAGAATCCAAAGCATCTTTCGCTGCTTGAACCACTTCTGGATGGGAAGACAATCCTAAATAATTGTTCGCACAAAAATTTAAAACCGTTTCGCCAGTTGAAATTGTAATTTCTGCTCCTTGTGGTGAAGTAATAATGCGTTCTTTTTTAAATAATCCGTTTTCTTGAATGGTATTTAATTCGTTTTGTAGGTGTTGTTGGATTTTTCCGTACATAATATATTAATCGTTTATGGTTGTGTTAATGGTTACAAAGTTACTATTTCTATACTTTCTCCTATATATATGAGTGCTTTTTTTGCAACTGTAAAATTCATTTCTTGCAAAGCCAACTCATATTCTTCTAATTGTGCTTTGTGTTTGTGGTGTTTTTCTCCTGTTTTATAATCTAATAAATACGCAACATTATCTTTAATTACAACTCTATCAGGTTTGCTGTTTCTGGTTGATTTTTTTATGATGTTTTGCTCGTTAAATACTTTTGCATCGGCATCAAAAAACGAAATCAATTCTTCATGATGCACAATTTTAGCTATCGTTTCTTTGAAGATTTTTTGCTGAGAAAACGTAATCAATCCCAATTCGGTTGCTTTTTGAATTGCCAAATCCACATCTTTTTTGGTATGAATTAACGCCATAATTTCATGCAAGATATTTCCGAAATTAATTGCATCTTGTTGAAGGGTTTCCCACATTAAGGCTTCGCGTTGTGCAATTTTGATGTTTTTTGGATTTAATTTATGTGTTACAATACCAATTTGATTGTTTTTACCTTCGTGCGCTTTGTTGGTTGAAATTCGGGCTGGATTTCCAAATTCATATTCCACTTTTGTGTCTTCGTATTTATTTAAACTTGTCAAAAATTCAACAAAATAAGTTGCTAAATTATGTGGATAAGTTCCATCCTTTTTTAGTTTTATTTTATTCGAAATAACATATAACTGCTCTTCGGCTCTAGTTAATGCTACATACAAAACGTTAATCGTATCTAAAACTTCTTCTTGGTTTTTAGTTTGAAAAATGGTTTTAGCTTCGTTTCCATAACTTTCAACTTCTTTTTTATTATTGATTAGCGCTTTTGGCAAATCAATATTCGAATCTTCTAACGGAATCCAAAGTTTATCTTTAATTTTTCTCGAAAAATCTTCTTCGGCAAACGGAAAAATGACCACAGGAAATTCCAATCCTTTCGATTTGTGAATCGTCATGATGCGAACTGCGTTTGTTCCTTCTGGTGACGGAATACTTTTTTGGTACCCAATTTTATCCCAATACTCCAAGAAATCAGCAATGCTCGATTGCACTTTTACATCTTTTTCCAATACCAAATCCAAGAAATATTGCAAATACGAAGTATTCACTTTGTCATTCAAAAAAGTTGCAATTAAAATTTCGACTGCTTCATACAGCGATTTTTTCTTGCAATTTTTGAACGAAATTTCAATTCCGATGGTTTTCAAAAACGTTTCTAATTCATCGGAGTTTTTATCTTTCGTGGCCAAAATGAAATCGTGAATTGCTACTTCCGATTGTAAATATTTCGCAATAAAATACAAGAAATAGACTTTCGATTCGTCGTCTTTTGGATTTTTCAAATAACGAAGCAACGCAATCAACAACTTTACTTCCGTAGCATTTTGAATCAATAAAGTTTCCGAAGACAAAATCGGAACGCTGTTTTCGGTTAAGAAATTCGCTAATTTAATTCCGGGTGCTTTGGTCCGCGTAAGTAAGACTATGTCTTTGTATTCAAATCCGTTGGCAATACATTTTTCAATGGTTCGCAACGTTTGATTCAAGTAAAATTTATCTTTTATTGTAATCGAATCGTTGTCCGAATCAAAACCTTCGACTTCGGTTTCATCTTCTGGCACTTCGATGAACGATAAATTTACATAACCGCCAATTTTGGAATTGATTTCTTGATGCGAAAGGTTTTCGTATAAATTTTTATAATCTGGATTTTCAAATTTATCAGATAATTGCTTGAAAAACGCATTATTAAACTGAATAACTTCACTAAAACTACGGTAATTAGTTCCTAAACGAAGCGTTTCTTTATCCTTATTGGAAAACGGATTGTGCTTTTTATCTTCTTTTGCTAAATCAATAAATTGTTCGGCTTTTCCACCACGCCAACGGTAAATGGCTTGTTTTGGATCACCTACCAACATCAACGTCCCTTGTTGGCCAAAATCGTCTTGACCTGATAAAGCGTTATCAATTAACGGAATTAAATTTTGCCATTGCATCACCGAAGTATCCTGAAATTCATCGATAAAATAATGACGGTATTTTTCACCCAAACGCTCGTAAATAAAAGGCGCTGGCTGATTTTGAATCTCATTGTGAATGATTTTATTAAAATCGGAAATCGAAACTAAATTTTGCTCCTCCTGAATTTGTTTGAACTCCTGATAAATGGTATTTAATAACGAAAGTGGATTTAAGTTTTGTAGAAAAGCTTCATACATTGAAATTTTTCCTAGTTTATCATAAATTGATTTTAATTGCGATACAATTTCATCAATAATCGACTCAATAATAGCAACATCTTTAGCCGATTTTAAAACCTTAATATCATCAGGAGAAAAATATTTTTTTTGTGAGTCTTTCAACTGATTGGACTCAATGTTATTCAAATGATCATTGAAATACTTTGGAAAAGAACTTAAACTCGCGCCATTTGATTCAATAAAATGCTTGATTTTTTTTCCATCTTCGCTAGTTTCGGCTTTTAATTGCTTGATTTCTTCCTGCAATTTCTTTTTGATTACCCCAAAATCATCCAAACTTTTATCGGACATTTCTTTGATTTCTTCCGAATTGTTTTCGTTGGTAATCAGTTGGGCAACCTTTAATAATTCAGCCGAAATGTCCCAGTTTTTATCGTCGTCTGTTTTCTCTTTAGAAAATTCGATTAATAATTTGGTCAAATTTACATCATCACCAGCTTTAGAAATCACCAAATCAATGGCTTCCTGCAAAAGCGAATCGGTTTCCAATGAAACTTCAAAATTGGGTGGTAAATTCAAATCTTGCGCAAATGTTCGAATAACTTTGTGTGTGAATTTATCAATCGTAGAAATATCAAAAGCAGCATAATTGTGAATGATATTTTTGATAATTGCTTTCGATTTATCTTTTAAAGTGGCGATGCTTAATTTGGTTTCCGAGGCAACATCTTTTAGCAATTCCATCGCTTTATCGGAAGTAGTATCAATGGAAAACTCGTACAAACT
>Ga0209373_10003612_pt1 | contig 14134 bp, 14 predicted proteins | sample Higcelweek5metaG_FD_187173 | JGI IMG/M metagenome (GOLD analysis project Ga0209373, IMG submission 187173) | Freshwater pond sediment microbial communities from the University of Edinburgh, under environmental carbon perturbations - High... | ecosystem: Environmental > Aquatic > Freshwater >...
CACTTTTGTAACCTCGCACTCTGTGGTCAATGTATCGCCGGGCAGAACTTTATTTTTGAAGCGCACCTGCGTCAAGCCCGCGAAATAGGGCGTACAGCCTGCCATCTGATCGGACAGGAGCACACAGCAGGACTGCGCCATCATTTCGCAGAGGACTACGCCGGGCACGACGGGATTGCCGGGGAAATGCCCCTGCAGGAACCATTCGCTGCCCTGTATCGTATATTGTCCCTTTGCGTGATTTTCGTCCAACACCTCTGCCTCGTCCACCAGCAGCATAGGCTCACGGTGAGGTAATATTTTTTTAATTTCTTCCTTATTCATAAGTGTCACCTTCTAAAAGATTTTGAAGAGCACTTGAGAGAACTCGACGATCTGACCGTTTTCTACGCAAATATCCACGATCTCACCGTCGCTTTCCGCGAGAATCTCATTCATCAGCTTCATGGCTTCAATGATACAAAGCACATCGCCCTTTTTGACCTTGCTGCCCCGCACTACAAGCGGCTTCGCATCAGGAGAGGCGGCGGAATAAAACACACCCACCATGGGGGATTTCACTTCTGTAATGTGATTAAAATCCACAGATTGCTCATTCGCTGCGGCGGCAGGGATCGGGGGCACAGCTGCTGCCTGCACGGGCAGGGGAGCAGTTAAGAGAGCAGAGCGTTCCAAATGCAGCTTAAACTCGCCTTCCTGCGCATCCAACATCGTAAGGGAGGATTTTTCAAAAATCTCTACCAGCTGTTTGATACTCTTGATGTCCATCAGGCGCCCTCCTTCGTAAATACGATACAGGCATTATGCCCGCCAAAGCCGAGAGAGGTGGAAAGCGCCAGATCCAAAGATGCCTTCACAGCTTGATTGGGTACATAGTTCAGATCACATGCAGGATCGGCTTCCCGATAGCCGATGGTAGGCGGTACCATGCCGTTTTTCAGCGCAAGGAGTGCAACGATGGCTTCGACAGCACCCGCTGCGCCTAGCATATGACCGGTCATGGATTTGGTGGAGCTGACCAGTGCTTTATAAGCCTTTTCAGGCGAAAGTGCCAGCTTGATGGCAAGTGTTTCGGTTTTGTCATTCAGGAGTGTGCTGGTGCCGTGTGCATTGATATAGATGTTTTCCGCATTTTCTGCGTGTGCTTCGGCGATTGCACCTCTGATGGCGGCAGCGGCTCCTGCACCTGCAGGATCGGGAGCGGTGACATGAGAGGCGTCGCAGGTGTTGCCGTAACCGTTGAGTTCGCCATAGATTTTTGCGCCTCTTGCCTTTGCGTGCTCGTATTCTTCCAATACCAAGATACCTGCCCCTTCGCCCATGACGAAGCCGTCACGGCGGACATCAAAGGGAATAGAGGCTTCCGAAGGAATGTTTCGTGTGCACAGCGCCATGCAGCTGGTGAAGCCGGCGATCGCAATGGGGGTGATGGCTGCTTCGGCACCGCCGGCAATGATGGCATCCGCATAGCCGTGCTTAATGGCACGGAAGGCTTCGCCAATGGCCTGTGTGCCGGTGGCACAGGCAGTTACCACGGGAAGAGAGGGTCCGCGTGCACCGTAGCGGATAGCCACCGCACCGGATGCCATATTGGCGATCATCATAGGTATGAAGAAGGGCGAAACCTTGCGGGGACCTCCTGCCATGTACTTTTCATATTCATTGCCCAATGTATTCAGTCCGCCCACCCCGGAGCCGATATAAGTGCCCAGACGGAAAGGATCTATACTGCCTGCGATACCGCTGTCCTCCATTGCCTGATGCGCCGCACCGAGAGCATATTGGGTAAAAAGATCGTTTTTGCGTGCTTCGCCTTTTTCCATATAGAGAGTGGGATCAAAATCTTTTACCTCAGCGGCGATCTTAACCTTGAAATCGGCGGTATCAAATTTTGTGATGAAATCAATGCCGCATTTACCGGCTAAAAGTGCATTCCAAAAGGTGTCTATCGTATTGCCGACCGGTGAAATAACGCCCATGCCGGTGATTACTACTCTTTTCATAATGCTTCTCCTTATACTCAATTTCGTAATATATAGATGTATTACATGCACATGCCGCCGTCAATTTTGATGACTTCGCCTGTGATGTAGCTTGCGCTGTCCGATGCCAGAAATACCGCCATAGCGGCGATGTCTTCGGGCCTTCCCAGCCGTTTCAAGGGGATATGTGTCAGCGCCGCCGCCTTGACCTCATCAGAGAGTGCCTGTGTCATATCGGTTTCTATGAAGCCGGGCGCAAGGGCATTGCAGGTGATTCCCCTGCTGCCCAATTCCTTGGCGGTAGATTTGGTCAGACCAATCATACCTGCCTTTGCAGCTGAATAATTGGTTTGCCCCGCATTGCCGCTGATACCTGTGACCGAGGAAATATTGATGATACGACCGCATTTTTTCCGCAGGAAATGGGGTGCGGTATGCCTGATCAGGTTAAAGGCGCCTTTCAGGTTGGTGTCTATCACCGCATCAAAGTCCTCTTCCTTCATCGTCATGAGGAGTCCGTCCCGTACAATGCCTGCGTTATTCACGAGGATGTCCAGACTGCCGAAGCGGGTGATTACCTGCTCTACGAGACTTTTCACGGCCTGAAAATCAGAAACATCACAGCAGTACAGCGCACAGTCCCGACCAAGAGCGGTGATCTCTGTCTGTACGCCCGATGCGGCGGCTTGATTGCCCGCAAAAACCACGGCGATGTTTGCACCTGCCGCTGCCATAGCCAAGGCGATGGCACGGCCGATGCCTCTGCTTGCTCCTGTGATCAGGGCGGTTTTATCTTTTAACATGCTTCGCTCTCTCCTTTAAGTTGTTTGAGGGTGGACTGGAGACTGTCGGCATTTTCTGCATTGTAAACCGTCATTCCCGGTAAAATTTTATGTATAAGTCCGGATAATGTTTTGCCCGCGCCTGCTTCGATAAAAGCGGTTACCCCTGCTGCCGCCATATTTTCAATGGTTGACTGCCAGCGGACGGGGCTTTTCACCTGCTGTACGATGAGAACTGCAGGGTCGCCTTCATAGGGAACGGCGGTGAAGTTGGAATAAATAGGAATCACGGGTTTTTGCAGAGTAAATGTTGACAGAGTTTCTGCCAGCTTCTTGCCGGCTTCGTCCATAAAAGGGGAATGGAAGGCACCGCTGACGGGAAGCTTGATCGCTTTGCCGCCTGCAGCTTTGACTGCTTCCAAAAGGACGGATAATTGGTCTTCTGTTACAGCAACGACGGTCTGTCCGGGGCAGTTATAGTTTACGGGATAGGCGTTGGGTATACCGTCACAGAGCTGCTCTACTTTTTCTGGAGAAAGGCCAAGAACCGCTGCCATACTGCCTTTATGTTTTTCTGCGCATTCGTGCATATATTGACCGCGTGCGCATACCAGACGGAATCCATCCTGGTAACTGACAATGCCGGCGAAAGCCAACGCCGCGATCTCACCCAGAGAGAAGCCTGCACAGCAAGCGGGAGCAATGCCGCCTTCTGTCAGCGCAGCGGCTGCTGCCAAATCCAGCGCATAGAGGCAAGGCTGGGTGTTCTGCGTGATGCTGAGGGTCTCTTTGGTGCCATGAAAGAATTGATCCAGTGTTCCCGGACGCAGGGCTTCGCACAGATTAAATACCCTTCTTGCGGCAGGGGAGCAGTCATACAGCTCTTTGCCCATGCCGGGATATTGTGCGCCTTGTCCGGCGAAAACAACTGCTATTTTATCCATGCCGCTGCACCTGTTAATAGGGTTTCTGCCTGTTTGAACATTTGCAGAATGATAGCCGCTGCAGGCTGTTCCTTTTGCACCAGCGCAGCGATCTGTCCGGCCATGAAGCAGCCCTTTTCTTCATTGCCCTCCCGCGCAGCCAGACGCAGCGCACCCGCGCCCATCTGCTCCAGCTGTTCATTGGTGAAGCCGCTGTCACTCTCGCATGTTGCAAAAGTGCGGGAGAAGGGACTTTTCAGCGAGCGGACAGGATGCCCCAGACGCTTGCCTGTGACGATGGTGTCAATATCTTTGGCCTTGAGAATTTTATTTTTATAGTTCTGATGAATGGTGCATTCCTCTGCAACCAAGAAAGCTGTGCCTACCTGTACACCCACAGCGCCCAGCATCATTGCGGCGGCTACACCTCTGCCGTCGGCGATGCCGCCGGCAGCGATCACAGGGATATGAACGGCATCGCAGACCTGCGGCACCAGCGTCATGGTGGTCAGTTCACCGATATGACCGCCGGACTCGCCGCCTTCGGCTATGACAGCGGAGGCTCCGCTGCGTGCAACCAGCTTGGCGATGGCGGTAGAAGGTACCACGGGGATCACCTTAATGCCGGCATCACACCATTGCTTCATATATCGGGCAGGATTACCTGCACCGGTAGTGACCACTCCGACACCTTCTTCTATGATAACCTGCGCTACGGCATCGGCAAATGGGCTCATGAGCATAATGTTTACCCCAAACGGCTTGTCAGTGCGTTTTCTGGCAGCACGAATTTCATTCCGCAGCCAGTCTGGGCCGGCATTCATGGCAGAGATCAGTCCCAAACCGCCCCCGTTGCTGACGGCGGCAGCCAAAGACGCATCCGCCACCCATGCCATACCACCTTGTATCAGGGGATACTCTATCCCCAAAATGTCACAAAGGGTCGTTTTTATCATAGCAATTTCACCTTAGCCTTTTGCTTCTTTAATAAGGTTGACCAAGTCCTGCACGGTTTTCAGTGCTTCTGTCATTTCCAGAGTAACGCCGAACTTCTCTTCCAGATTCATTGCCAGCTCCACGGTGTCCAGAGAATCCAGCCCCAGATCGGCAAAGGTAGATTCTGCGGTGATGGATGAGGCCTCTATCTCCTTATATTCGGCGATTGCCTGTACGGTTTCTTCAAAAATCATGTTGGTTTCCTCCAATTAATATTTTATATCAAGCCCTTATGCAGGGATTCATACCATTACTTGTTCCAACGCAGAATACATGCGCCGGTGGTGAGTCCGCCGCCGAAAGCACTCAAAGCCAGCAGATCACCCTGCTTTAGTTTCCCCGATTTGTTCAAACTATCCAAAATCAAAGGAATGCTGCCTGCGGAGGTATTGCCGTAGTGCTGTATGCCGGTAATATATTTGTCCTTTGCGATTTTCAGCCGGTTGCGCGCCGCCTCAATGATACGGATGTTTGCTTGATGGGGCAGCACATAGGTGATATCTTCCTCGGTAAGCCCTGCTTCCTGAATCACACGCGTGAGGTCACTGCAAATGGCATTTACGGCAAACTTGTAAACCTCCGGACCGTTCATATAGAGGTAAGAAGGCTCTGCGTTATTGTCTTGAAAAGGGCAGTTGCCAAAATGACCGGGGATGTTGAGTATATCGGGATTTCCCTGGGCGGAAAGATAGACAGACAAAAGGTCATCGCCCTCACCCAGTACCACAGCGCCGCCGCCGTCTCCGAAAAGCACACAGGTGGAACGATCCTGCCAGTCGGCGAGGCGGGACATGGCTTCTATGGCGATTACCAGCATTTTTTTGGTTTTTTTGCGGGCAAAATAGCCTGCCGCCGCATCCAGAGCATATATAAAGCCTGAACAAGCGGCATTGATATCATAGGCGGGGCAATGTGCGCCAATTTCTTTTTGCACCAGGCAGGCAAGGGACGGAGTGAGATAATCGCCGCTGATGGTTGCGCATAGTATCATATCCAGTTCTTCTGCGTTTACCTTTGCGTCGCACAGCGCATCTCTGGCGGCAGAAACAGCCAGCTCAGTGATGCTGTGCTCGGTGATGATGTGCCTCTCTTTGATACCGGTGCGTGAGGTAATCCATTCATCGCTGGTATCCAAAAAGGTGCTGAGGTGTTCGTTTGTCAAGACAAATTCAGGTAATGCTTTGCCGGTGCCCAAAATGCGATAACTCATTTATTTTCCTCCAGATGGGTTAGCTTTTGCTTAAAAAAGTCGTTTAGCTTTATAATGCCCATCAGCATGGCTTCTCTTTCCTTTTCATCCAAACCTTCCGAAACATTCTGTACCATTTTTTTATGAAAGGCACTGTGGATGTGGTCTACTTTCTTCCCCCGGGGGGTGAGTGCCACATAGACGGTACGTCCGTCCTGTGTGCCGCGGGTTTTGCATACATAGCCTTTTTTCTCCAGCTTATTCACAGCAATCGTTACAGAAGACAGGGTGATATCCATCTCCTCTGCAAGTGCGCTGATGGTGCGCCCTTCGGTATCATTTTTGCCCGCTGCCTCCAGCAGATGAATCTCGCTGATGGACAGGTTCAAATGTTCATTGCTCTGTACCATTTGTTCCTCCACCTTCAGAATATTGCGAAAGGTTTCCACCAGTATGGTGTTCAATTGGCTGCTGAATAATTCTTCTCCCATGTGCTCACCTCAACAAATTAGTTAGACAATCTAATTATATGACGGTGCGATACTGCTGTCAAGTGAAAATAATAGGGGAAAAGCGGGAAATGCGCTTAACAAAAGCGCACCAATATCTGTTTTGGTGCGCTCAGGATGGCAGAAGTATCTGCCTATGAGTATTATTAATATTGGAAACAACGCTTTCTTCATTCCATGAATTGTTTCTTTTGGCAACCGTGCAAGCATTGGGTGAGAATCATCTGTTTCCCTGTTTTTTTTCTTTGCGCTGGATCAAAGCGATACAAAGAAGCATAACAGCGGCATATACAGCCAAGGCAACAAAAGTAAACAGGTAGTAGATAGGCTGACCTTCCACGACCGCGGTGACCGGCAGACTAAGGATCAGCATGAGTATAAAGCCAAAGCCTGCGCCCACGCCGCTGCCCAAAACGTAGGTTTCAGGGACGGGCGTTTTGCTTTCGGGATCTACTTCCCGCAAAAGCGCCATACCGGTGGTAACGGTGCCCGTCCATGTCCCGTAGTTCATGACCGCGAATTCCACGAAATGCTCCTTATAGATCCATTTGCAGATCCAATGTGTGTAAAGCATAGTAAAGATTCCGCCCACGGTGGTGATGATCAGCAAAGGCGCCCAGAATTCAATGACCATGGCAATGGATATGGCGGAAATGGAGGCTACGATCATAAAATCAAAGACGGTGGAGGAGATACGCTGCATCAGGTAGTTATCCACATATTTGACTTTTACAATTTTTTTTGTAAACAGTACGTTCAGCAGTGCGCGCACACCGATAGCGATAACGGATCCCCAAAGGAAACTGAAGCCCCAAAGCAAGGATGCCATCGTATCTCCAAAAGTACCCAAGGGCTTCAATAATGCGGTCAATCCGGTCATTAAGCCATAAGTAAGAGCGTATACCACACCGATGAGCACCAACTGGAGAGCCAATTCATCTAAATATGTGCCTTTGGGAACGGCTGCCGTTCTCTCTGAATTATCCAGATCGCCGGCAGATTCGCTGATGACCAGATCCTCGCGGACACCCGTCAGCTTTTTCCCTTTGTATTTGCGTACCAAATAATTCATATAGGGTATGCCACCCAATATAGCCCAAAGGAAGCCGAAGGTGGCGATGGTCAGCCCGAAATTCCCACCGTTAACGAAGCCGTATTTTTCCCAGGTGCTGCCCATTGCAACGGCTTGCCCGGGGCCCTGACCATAGCCCAGAGGAAGAATCAGACCGGAGATGGGGAACAAGTCAGGAAAAAAGGTAGACGCCAGACCCAGTGAAAGAGCCAATCCTAAAATACCTTGTACGGCATATGTGCTGACGATTGCGAAGCCTGTCTTCATGATTGCGGAATTTTTTTTACTGCGTCTGTCTTTCAGCGCAAGGGCGATAAAGCCTATCGACATGGCATGATAAACAAAGGATTCCAATATTTTTGTGTCAAAGGGTATAACTTTTAGTACGCTGGGTCCCAGTATAAGTCCTATAAAGCCTGCGATGAGGGAGAGAGGAACCAAATGCCGCCGGAACAGGCGGAATTTGGTCTTGAGAACCAGTGCAATACATAGGAGCACTGCAAGAAAAAGAAATTGTAGAATAACATCCCAGTTTTTGTCCATAAGTACCTCCCTTATATTTAAGTGGAGAGCGCAAAGAGCTCTGCACTTGTGCCTTTATGTTGCGTGCTGCGCAGGTTATTTTGTACTGTATTGTATTGCTCTTGTCCAAAGATAGGCGGAAACCTTTCCGGATCGGAACAATACTCTGTAATCCGTATAATGATGATAAAAGGCAAGTCCTCTGCGAAAATGCACACAAACGCCCTGCAGCTCCTGCAAAGGAAAAGCTGTGACTGAGCCGTCTTTTGCGGTAAAACGCAATGCGTCTGCGAACAGAGCCAATGTACCCTCTGCGATCGGCCGATATTTTTTCTCTGAATGGCTGCAATATAGTACTGCTCCGTCATGGCTCAATGCCGCCTGATCGCCGCCATTTTGTACGGTGGTGCGGATATATTCCTCCTGCCAATCGCCCCACCTGCGTATATCGGTGAAAGGAATGGAAGAGTCAGCGGTCATATGATAATATTCATCAAAAGTGACCGATGCACCGCAATGGGTACAAAAGAAGCGATAGCCCTTTGACTGCATGGAAAAAAAGCTTTTGCAGGCAGGGCAGGCAGCTAAAAACAGTTCCAGATCCTGGGCGATCCGACGGCTTCTGTATCGTATATGCCGTTCCTCCTGCCAGGCAAGATCATCCTGATGCAATGCATTCACCAGTACCTGATGAATCTCATCGGCAGACAGGACTTTGATCTGTTCAGAGGTCAGAATACAGGTGAGGCTAACCTCTACCCGCCCTCTGCGGAGACTGTCCCCCCAGCGGGGACGGGACAGAAAACCGCCCTTGACATTTCCGGCTACAACAGGCACACCCAGCATTTTTACCAGACGGGCGGTCGTATTTGCAAAGGGCATAGTCTGACCGTCCCAGTTGCGGTTGCCTTCGGGGAAGATTCCTATGACCTTGCCTTTCTTTGCATAGGTCAATATCGCTTTAATAGTGGTTATATCGCTCACCGCTTTGCGCTTTTTTATATAGCCTACGAAATGAAGCAGTCTGCGCATAACAGCATTACGAAAAACGGCATCAGCGACGACAAAATGAATCACGCGGGAAATATAAGCCTGATAAAAAATAGGATCATAATTATTTGTATGATTGGATAATAAAAAGTATGAACTCTTTAACTTCTTTGCATCATTGCGTATCAGCTTTACACGAAAGCGCAGCAATATAAACAGGCCAAAGGTACCCTTGAAGATCAGCAGTAGAAGATAAACAATGGCTGTACGAAGGTGTTCTCTCAAAGCCTTCACAGGTTGATCCTCCCAGACGCGGTAAATACAGAAAAAACTTCACCGGAACAAACATCCGTATGGTGAATAATAAATATTAAAAAAATTATAACATTATTCACATTGCAATACAAGTGGTTTACGGTGAAAACAGTTGACTATATCTCCTATTTTGAGCGTGATAATGGGTTTCCATACTTCATATCTGCAAGTTTGGATAAAGTTTCGTCAGAATATCTGAAGACTGCCGGTAAGGGCGGTCTGTTCGAATGCTTTTCGCAATATATACATAATGGTATTGTGAATGATCAAAATAAAGGACAGGTATGAAGCATGAGACAGCACCGATTGCCGCGCGGAAACAGAACGCGGCTGATCGGATAGCAAGGAGAGCAATACTTGCAGCCGTTCATAGAATATTCACACAATGGCGTATTTCGTATATTGTATTTACCTTTTCATTGTGATAGAATGAGACGGAATGAAACAAGAGGGGTGGGAAGATCCTTGAAGAAGGTGCTTGATTTTTTACGCAAGCCGCGTTTATGGGCTATCTTACTGACTGTGGTTGTTTTTGCTTGCTTTTTCACTTATTTAGTCAAACAGCATAGTTATGTTTATATGTATCATGACGACTATGGATATGCCACTTTGAGCTATGTCTATTGGGAACCGGGCATCGTGGGTCATGACTTCACCACCGAGCAGCTGATTCACTATCTGGGGCAGCACTACGAAAAATGGGGCGGTCGCGTGCTGAGCTTTGCGCAGGAAATACTGTTGTTCAAATCGGGTACAGATGCCATGCGCGCGGCACAGAGTATCGTAATCTGTCTTACATTTCTGCTTATTTTTAATCTTTCACGGAAAAACTCAAAAGGCAAGCCGTATCTGATTGCACTTTTTGCCTGTCTGCTCTACGGCTTCATCAGCGAGGCGACGGCGCGGTCGGGTATTTATTGGTACTCGGCATCCATTGCTTATTTATTTCCGGTACTCTATATGATTGCGGGGTCGTGGGTCTTTTTCAAAATCATGTATGACGATTCGGGCAAGATTTTCACTTTGCCAAAACTGCTCATGTGGCCGGGCGCCATTGTGCTCTTTTTCTTTGCAGGCTTCTCCATGGAACAGATCGGGCTGGGCGCGGTTACCTGTGCGGCACTGATTACCGTGGGTGCTTTCTGGAAGTATAAGAAGCCGTGGCTGGCGCTTTACAGTGCTCCTGTACTGGCGGCTGCCATGTGGGGCTACAATTATATGCTGATTGCGCCGGGCAACCTAGCCCGCAGAAACAGCAGTCTGTATGCAGATTATTACAAGCTTTCCTTCAAGGATCAGATCATCACCAGCGGCAAGAGCATCGTCGATACCATCTTTTCACCTGCGAATCTGCTCTTTGCGGCATTGCTCTTCATCTGTGCAGGCGTGATCGCCTATATCCTTCTGAAGAAGTGCAAGAACCCCATCGCCAAAGCACTGAACGGTATTACAATGGGCTTCAGTGCCGTGCTGTTGGCCTGCGCTCTGTTGCCTGCGCTGAATACCGTTTGCTTCCCGGATGCGGCATTGCGCTCGGGAATACTGTGGATCTATATGGTGTTCGTTACCTTCTCGGTGAGCCAATGGCTGCTGGTACAGAAGATGCCATATGATACGCTGATCTGGTTTATATTCATGGGCGGCTTGGTCACCCAGGCGGCAGCTTTGGTTTCGCCTGTGTTCTTTGACCGGCTGGCTTTGGTATTTGAGATCGTTTGGTTCCTGGTCGCCACACGCCTCTTTGCGTATGTGATCGGAGCATTTACAGAACACCAGACAGAAAGCAAGCATCCTGCCGCAGCAAAAGTCGCTTGGATACTGGTACCTGTGATGATCATATCGGTAATGAATCTGACACCTCTTTATCGGGGATATCAGCAGAATGCGGCAGTCAATGAATATAACAATCAAATGATGGAGCTGGCTGCCGAAAAATATGAAATGGGCATTGAACTGCTTGATCTGCAGCTGATGAAACTTCCAAACAGCCGTTACACCGAAACACAGCCCTATGACCGTGAACTGATTATGGATTGGATGAAGATTTATTTTAAACTTCCCAAAACTGTGAACTTCGTCTATAATGAATATGATGCAAAAGAATTTGCAAAGCTTGAAAAAAAACTGCAAAAAGAGCAGGATACCATGGCAATTCGTCACGAGGGGATAGAATAATGATTAAGAACAGTGAAAAAATAACCAAACAAAACATTGATATGCTCTTTCAAAATCCGCCCGGTGAATATCGCGTTTTTCCCATCATGCACGAGCTGTGCGATCCTTCCAAGGCGGACAATATTGAGGATGAAGTGCAGAACGCACGGACATCGGGCGCAGGCGGACTGGTTACCAATACCACATGGAATGATAAAGACTGGGTGAATAAGGAAAGCAATCTTGCCCTTCTGAAAAAGGCGGTACAGACAGCACGCAGCAAGGGCATGAATGTCTGGATGTATGATGATTACTGGTATCCCAGCGGTTGGGCGAACGGCTATGCGATGAAAGATCATCCCGAATACAGCGTTCAGAACATTACCTACCACCTGCTGGAAGGGGAAGGCATACAATCTATTCAGCTGAGCAGAAAAATTGACAACTGGGGTTTTATATATGCTGCTTTTTATCCTGTGGGCGGGCAGGGACAGGCAGATTATGCCGCACCGCTTCCCGTAGATATTACCAAAGACAGTATTCGCTGCAGCTCTCCTGCGGGCAAATGGGTGTTTCTGTCTTTTTATATCAAACATCATTTTGCCACAGAACAGGAGAAGCAGGAAGCAGCCAAAAGTCCGGGCGGCTATCGGGAAAGCCTGAATTTTTTAGACAAAAGAGCGGTGGATCAATTCATCAGCGCCGCATTGCAGCCGGTGGCCGATTATTTTGATACGGATTTCGGAAAATCCTTTGATGCGATTTTTACCGATGAGCCGACCTTGGCAGGACATTATCTGACCTTTGTGCGGGGCAAAGTGGATTTCAAAGCCATCCCCGCACCCTATGGCCCCACTCTTTTTGAAGAATTTTCGCAAAAGTGGGGCTATGATCTGCATGAAAAGCTGGTTTATCTTTTTGTGGGTGAGAGTGAAGAAGCGCAGCGTGTGCGTCTGCACTACTACAGAACCATTTCGGACATTGGGCGTCGGGACTTTACCGGCAATGTTGCGGATTGGTGCGCCCGCCATGATACCTGTGCATCAGGGCATTTCCTGCTGGAGGAAGGCTTGACCTATCATGTGGGTTATTATGGCGACTACATGAAGGTTATGGGCGGTCAGGACTATCCCGGCTGTGATGTGTTGGATGCCGACGCGCAAAGATTCTGGGAGAGAGGTTCGGGCTTTGATACCTCCTGGCTTTTTGCAGGGAAATATCCTTCCTCCGCGTCCCGCATAAAAGGGCATAATGTGACCATGATGGAGATTTGTCCCGTCAATTATTCGGAAAAGTTCGCCATAAATCCCTTCAAGGAATTCATGGGCGTGACCACCAGTGCTATCTTTACAGGGATTACCCACTATAACTCCTATGGTTACCGTTCTATAAAGGACAATGACCTGCTGGAGCAATGGAACGCCTACACCGGCAGACTGCTTATGGTACTGCGTAACAGTATCAGTGACTGCAGACTGGGCGTGTATTATCCCATTGCTGTCGCCCAAAGCCGCTTTGCAGGGCAGAGCCTGAAAATCGATAAAGCGGTAGATCTGCTGCCGCAGACGCGCATACTTGAAAACCGCATGGAAGAGCTGTGTAACCGGCTCTATGAGGGCAAACTGGACTTCAATATACTCACAGAAGAGGCGGTCATGCAGGCACCTTTGCACCATAACAGTATGCAGATAGGACAAATGACAGTCAATGCCCTGGTGGTTCCTTTCAATGATTATCTGCCCTTGGCGGTAGCTGAAAAACTGCTTGCCTTTGCGCAAAAGGGCGGCAAGGTTTATTTTATCGATCAACTGCCGCTCCGTGGTTTGGATGCGCAGGAGGATGATGCTTTGGTCAGACTGCGTCCGTTATTGGCACAGCAGTGTCCGATCATTCCTTTGGAAGAGGTGCCTGCACTGACGGCGCAATTACGCCAGGATGTTGCGGAGGAAATGCAGTTTGAGGGAGAGGGTATTTTTACTTCCCGTTACCGTTTCATGGAGCAGACGGTCTATTATGTGATCAATATTAAGGAAGAAGACACAACCTTAAAAATAAATAGCGCATTGCATAAAAAAATCACCCTGCGTGATCCCACAGACGGCACAGTAAGACAACTTGCTTTGCCTTGTGAGATGACATTGAAGGGTGAACGGGGCATACTGCTTTTTATTGACTGAGCTTCAAATAGAATTTAATATCTCCAAAAGTGCGCGGGCATCGGCTGCAAGCTGATGCTCGCTGTCGTTTTTCACAAATTCCAAGGATACATGGCAGGGCTGACGCACAGCAGACAAATAAGCTGTCCAGTCCTCTGCGCTGCAGGTCAGGGGATGGCGTATGACTGCGCCGTCCTTTGCTTCCCAAGCGAAGCAGTGTATATTGCCCAGACGATCAGCCTTTTGCAGAGCCTTTAGGGCGGTAAGATTGCCTTCTTTCAGACTGCCGACCGGCGGCTGCCAATGGCAGAGCAGACTGTCCGGTGTATGGGCAAGCACAGCCAGCGTGCTCTCCAATGTATCGGTCAGCGTGTTTCCGTGATACTCCATAGACAGCTTGATATGGGCGGCTTCAGCCTGCTCGCAGAGGGCGCAGGCATGGTCACGGACCCTTTTGAAGTAATCGGGTTCGCTGAGAGCACTGCCTTTCTCGCCTGCCCAAACGCGTATCATGGGAGCACCCAATGCTTGAGCAGTCTCCAGT
>Ga0209373_10003614_pt1 | contig 14125 bp, 11 predicted proteins | sample Higcelweek5metaG_FD_187173 | JGI IMG/M metagenome (GOLD analysis project Ga0209373, IMG submission 187173) | Freshwater pond sediment microbial communities from the University of Edinburgh, under environmental carbon perturbations - High... | ecosystem: Environmental > Aquatic > Freshwater >...
CTCCCAGGGTTATCATGAGAAGGGCGGCAATCCCGATGGTCCAGATGCCGAACTTGTATATGGTCACGATATACGTGGCCAGATCCGTCTTCTCGCTCTCGAACCCCGGGATGTTCTCCATGGGGGTGTATGTCGTGCCGTTGGCGGCGAAAGCCTGGAGGGGGAGGAGGATGAGGAGGAGAAGGGAGGCTGCTTTTGTTTTAATAGTCATTTTCTTGGGTGGTAGGTGAAAGAGAGAATATTAGGCGCATGGTGAAGATGATGAGTCCGACGGAAAGGACAATCCTAACCAAAAAGGCCAGATATGCCGGTATTCCGGATGCGATTGTCGCGAATATCTTTTTGTTTTTTTGACGATTCAGGGCGGCTTCCGTTTGCCCGGAAAATGAATCTGTCATGCGTATGGAAATCGTTTTCCCTATGTTCCGGTCATAAATTTCGCTATAGCTGACGCCCCAATATTGAATGAGGGCTTTTATGGTATTCGTGTCAGGGACATAGCGTCCGGAAAGCGATACGTTGTAATATTCTCCCGCATTTTTTCCAGGAAGCTCTATGCTTCCATCGTCTTTGGCTGACACGTATTCTCCGTCAACGAACCATGACAGCTTGTCATTGGAAAGGAATGCTTCAGGGGCGAGTTTTATGGTTTCTCCGGAAGCAGCTTCGAAATCGACAGTGCTATATACCGGAGTAGTAGTGCCGTCATAGTTGTCAAAGTAGCCGAGATTCTTCGCTTTGCACGTCGTTGTGTCTGTTGATACGATGTTCATGGAAGGGTCGGTTATCTTGAATGTTCTGGAAAGGGTCACTTTCTCCCCGGTGTCCTTGGTTGCGATAACCTGGACATCATAGCTTGAACCGCTGTTGTCTACGACCGGAAAGAACGCTTTATTGGTCTGTTTTTCCGCATCGCACCCATCGAAAAAGCATTCCTTATATGTTATCGGCTCCCCATTGAGCGTCCATGAATAGTTATCATAGCCTCTTGCACTTCCGAACTCCAGGCCGATTATCTGATCTTTAGTGACGGAGCATGAGCTTTCCGGATTGCCTGCATCGTCAACGCACAATTCATTCGATGTATCCAGGCTTATTTTCCCATCGTCGGAAACATCAGCCGAATAGGCTTTTATTCCCTCTGAAATAGATGATATCGGGAAGATGGAGAAGTCATGCCCTTCTCTGGTTTCTCCGTTTGACATCGTTTCTGTGGCTGTTACTTTGACTTTCATATATGGTTCAGGATCCTCGAAATTCATTTTGAATCCGAAAGTGTTGACGCCTATGCCGGTTGTCGTAGTCGCGTTCGGGATATCCGATTTCAAAAGAGGATCTCCCCAGTCGTCGGTATTGGCCTTATCAGACTCGAATACTTCCCAGCTATAGGATACATAGCTGGAATCGACGTCGTCAGAAAGCGAAGCAACGAAGGATACTTCATCACCATTCCCGTTTCCGCTCGAATCGTTGGTCGGGTTGGCGGGTGTTTGCGAAATTGTCACATTCAATTTCCCGGCTTGTCCGGTACTTTCCGAAGGAGTGGTCATGTTGTCATAGAGGCAGTCATTCAGATCCTTGACGGTCATGGAAGTCGTCTGGTCGGTTATGTCGATGCCGGTGATATGCAATTCGGTCGGATCGTCCGTATCTGAAGCGTGTATCACATCGCACTTGTTATTGAGCATCGCCCACATTATCTTATATGAAGCGTCAGCCGCTTTGGTTGGTTCAACGGAAATTCCTTCCACGGCCACTCCGATCTCGTCTCCGCTTGAATATGTCCAGCTGAATTCGTTGGCGCCGAGCCCTGCGATATTGGCTTCATCGACATGACCGGTGTCGGCTGTATCCGAATCGCTCGGATTGGTGTGCCAGAATTCCTCTTCGCTGGCGGTGAATACCCCGTCTCCGGTCGTTCCGATCGTTTCCTTATCGTCCCCTTTTCCATTTGTCGCGTTCGGGAAAAGATGCCCTTCCGGATCATCACATCCTGCTTTTTCAGTATATTTGTTATACATGAGGAATTCCCAGCCGGTCTTGGTGTCATGCACATAGCAGAAATTGTTTTTCCATTTCTGATCGTCTCCTCCGTGGATGGCCTGGTATCCATCCTCATCATTGTCGCTGGAATAATCGGCACCGCTCCAATTGAAATCATTATTGGCATAGATGCGCATGGCTTTTATCTTCCAATCTTCCACATCGACTTTCTCATCATCATTGAGGTCGCACTCTGAGTTGTAGTCGCCGGCATAATCTCCGTTCTTGTTGGCCTTCGGGCAGTCCTTCGTTTTCAGGAACCACGTGAAATACATATCCTTCATGTCATTCAGGAAATACATCGGAGTGGCCGTAGCGATCACTCTTTGCCCGTCGATCGGATCAGTCGGGGTGAAAGTGAGCGAGACTTGCGGCTGGGGCTTTTTGAATCGGGCGGAATTGAAGGTCATCGCCTGATCCTGAAGCGCTGTTTTGTCCAATCCTATCTCACCAAGGATGTCATCCATATTATCCGTTGCGCTGAGGCTTCCGATGAGGGACGCCATGGCAGGAGAGACTGGCATGAATATCATCCCGAAAACAGCAAAAAAGGAAAAGAGCAAACCCCCTATTGATTTATTGATTTTGTTTTTCATATCTTATTTGAATTTTTTTATGTGCGTTTTCGGGTCGATGCTATTTGGCGAGATGAATAATATAAGCACCCAATGCTATTATAGCTAATAATTCGGAAAAATAGGAATAAAGAAATGATTTAGTCTTATATGCCGTTATTCCTCCGGTTATGGAAAACACCGCTAGCGGAGCTATCTGCCAGACGGATGATTCGGCCAGAAGGGCAATCGATATGTATATGATGGACTGGATCGCGATCGAAATATATCCGAATTTTTTGGAAAAGAGATTCAGCACGAAGCCTCGGAAGAAGAACTCGTTGATGAAAAGGGAGATATTGACGAAAACCAGCTCATATAGCACAAAGAGCCAGAAGCTGCTTTCGGCATATGCCGAAATCTTATAGCTTTTTTCAAAGGGAGTGAATTCTATCAGGAAATAAAATGCGGTGAGGGAGATGATCAGGTTCACGATTCCCCATTTCAATCCCGCCACGTCGTCTTTCATGTTGAATCCGAAGTCGGAGATATTTTTTTTGAGGACTATTTTGACATATAGAACCGGCAGAAGGATGAAGAAGAATATGTTCTTGGTTATTTCTTCTATGGGGTTGCTGGCAGGGAAAGACAATCCAAGAATGATGCAAAAAACGATGACTGCCGAGCCGAGCGTCATCTCCTTGTCTTTCATAAGCGAACTTAGCTTATCCATATGCATATTGTTTCTGATTTTCAAATATGATTATGCGAAAACAGTTTCTTGCGAGCTATCGCTCTCCGCTGCGCTTTTTCTTTCAACTAGGGAAAGATAGAATATCACACCTACCATGATCGTTTCTATGGGGATGAAATTCAGTCCGAAAAGCATTTCCGCGACGGTCCCGCTGACCAATACCGCATATTTCACTATAGTTTTTCTCTGGTTTTTTATCATTGACGACGCGCCAGCGATTGTCATCGCAGCCCATATGCAAAATGATGCTACCAGCGTCACGGATGTCCCGATTGCAGGAAGGGAGCCTATGCCTATCAAGTCCAGAAGATCTTTCACGAAAGCGATCGCGAGTGCCACCAGGAAAAACAGATCAAGGGCATGGAGATAGAAAAGAAGCTTGAAGGACGGCTTCGCGTTTTTCAGCGTTTTTCTGGCGTTTTGTATATGGCTGCCGGCCCTTGCCGCTTCCAGTTTGCTGCTTCTTTCTGTTTCTGACACAAAATTAGGCTAAATATTAGCGGATTCCTCTTCTTCCGCGAATTCTTTCTTGGCGTTCTCTATTTCCAAAAGCTGCGCCGGGTCAGTGGTGATGATTTGGTCTTCGGAATATGAGGCGACGATCTTTATGGCAACATGCTTGAGTCCAGCGAAAAAGATCCCCTCTCCGACATTGCTTTCAAGCAGGAGGAATTTTTCCTGATCAGTGAGATAGAAAGTTTCCGAGATGACATCTATTCCGGCAGGAGACTGTTTCAGGAGGAGCTGGATGGAAGAGTTAGTCACGATCGCTTTCCCATATCTCGAAGTGAGGAAGTCGTTGACGTCCTGGGTTATGGTCGTGAGTCCGGTATAATATTTCCGGCAGCGCTTGGCGATACCGAAAAGGAATGATGCCGCGTCGTCATATTTCATCATGACCCATGCTTCGTCAACCACCAGGAGCCTTCTTTTAAGGTTGTTCCTCATCTCATTCCACATAAACTGGAGAATTATATACATAGCGACAGGCCTCAACTCCTCTTCCATGTCTCGGATGTTGAAAACGACAAGGCTGTTGTCGATCCGGACATTGGTCGTTTGGTTCAAAAAACCGGCAAAAACCCCTTCCGTATATTTTTCGAGGCGTATAGCAAGCGACTCTCCTCCATCCATGCTGCGAAGGACTTGATATAGGTCAGACATAGTCGGGAAGGATTCTCTGGGGATGACATTGATATTGGCGGTGGGAGTGATGTCCCGGACGCTGTATGTCTCATGAATCGCCCTATCCAGAATGGAATCCTCTTCCGGTGTGATTGAGCCGAGCATGATATGCAGGAGTCCCAGAAGGCTTGCGATATTGTTCCTTATGATATCTTCCGGATCGTCGTCGTCACCGATATGGGGAAGGTCGAACGGATTGATGTTGTGATTGGAGCTTAGCGATATTTTCACGAATGTCCCGCCGACCGTGTCGCAAAGATGATGGTATTCGTTTTCCGGATCCACAATGATGACATCCGTTCCAAGCATCATGGAGCGCAGCACTTCGAGCTTTACCATATAGCTTTTCCCCGCTCCGGACTTGGCGAAAACGACCATGTTGGCATTTTCCATCTCGAATCTGTCAAAGATGACGAGGCTGTTGTTGTGGCGGTTGATTCCATAAAGGACTCCGCTGTTGGTCGAAAGGGTGGAAGAAACGAATGGGAAAGTGGTCGAAAGCGGCCCGCTGTTCATATTGCTGGCAACGTCAAGCGTATCGTTGGCCAGAGGAAGGGTCGATTTGAAGGCTTGCTCCGACTTGAAAATGGCAGGCTTCACATATACCAGCTGAGCTTCAAGGATCGCTTCGATGCTTTTGGTTATTTCATCGACGTCTTTTTCGGTGTTTCCATAGGCGGTTATGTAGAGTCCGAAACGGAAGAATTTCTCTGTGCCTTGCTGGAGTTTGTCGCGCAATTCTTCAATATCCTGAACAGCCGTTTCAAGCGCAGGATCCCTTACTAGCCCCTTTTCCTGCTCGATCTGGATTTGGGATTCCACTTGCGTGATGCTTTTCCTGAGGGATTTCAAGACATCATAGGTGTCGATCGGATGGATATACATGGAGATATCCAAAGGCATGTCGATGTTTATGATGGGAGAAAACCAATTGCTGTGCAGGTATCTAGGATAAGTGATAGCGAAAATGGTTTCAGTGAAAGTCTCCCCGATCTGAATCATCTTCGGGGTTATTTTTATGGCGGCCGGAGCGAGGAGGTCGTGAAGCTTGGTGAGTCCCTCCTGATAGCTCTTTTCAGATTGCATTATCTCATCGATTTCTTCGGAAGAAACCTCCCTCTCTCTTTTTCTGCTGAACATATTGAGCATTATTTTATTTCCAGTTTGCTTATGTCTTCAATGGATGCCGAGTTATATACTGAAGGATTATAGGCATAAAAAAACAATTCTACCAGCTCCTGAGTTTTCAAGGGAATGATCCTGAGCCCTATTCCGGAAAGGGCGGCGATCACATGATCCACGCGCTGGTATATCTGGTTCTTGTATGTATCGAAAGTCTCTCTTTTTTCAATGATGTTCTTCTTCGGGTTCATCATGTTGAACAGGTTGCCGAAAAATCCTTGCTGCTTGTTTTCGATCGGGGAGAATGGGATGATGATATAGAAGTTCTTGTCCATGATATTGGAAGCGCTTACGAGATTCCTGATGAATTCGCGGTATTCCGAAAGCTGCAGGCGCAGCAGCTCATTCGTTTGATGTTTTTCCTTGTCATTCAAGAAGTCAAGATAGCTTTCGATATTGAGCTTTCTGGAAGTTATCAATATTTGCATAGGGAAATCGACCGAATTGAGAAAATTCTGGTATTGGGTGATGATAGCTTCCTGTTCGGCGGTGGATTTCAGATCGAAATTGATGGATGAGATCTCAAGAACCGCTCTCAGGGAGCCGTTTTTAAGGACAACCACGTCTTCTTTGATTTCGGCAATCTCAAGGAATTTTTGCGCTGCCGCAGTGGTGGTTTTTCCGCTCAGATTGTCATTGTGAAGTCTTTCCATAGGTATAATTATACTAGAGACAGAACTAAAAAGCCATGACGTCGGGTCTTATTTCTTCGTGATATCAAGCATGTCGGAAATTTCCGAAATGTTTCTTCGGGAGATATTGTTTTTGCTGATCAATCTGTTCTCGACTCGGGACGATCTCTTGGATATTTCCGGCTTATATGTCGCGTTTTCAACAACTTTTTTCCAGATATACACCTTCGGTTTCAGCGTGAATGAGAAAATATTGGAAATAAGATCCGGAAGCGGCTGGCCGAATGGCTTATAGAATGCCAAAGCTGCCGCGAAGATGAAATCAGGGATGCAAGCGATGATGAAAGCGGTCATGTCGAGCGTCGCATAAAGGACGAGGGCGATAACGCCGGCAATAGCCAGCCAGCCGAGCTGCTTGGCCGTGAGAGGACCGACAATCTTGTCCTCCATGTCGATGAATTGCGGAACGCCGAATAGCATAAGGTTGTTTCAGTATTATTCTTCTCTCAAGTTTACCACGTTTCTTGCTGCTGGAGCATCGTCTCCGACAGATTTCATTTGGATGTTGCTGAGGTCGATCGGTTCGTTGGAATATGTTTTCGTCGATGCTTGCGGTTTCGGATCGGAAATGGGCATCGATTTCTGAAAGACGGCATTGTTTGACACTTTGGGTATGTCTTTTTCGATGGGAAGCCTTTGCGGCGAGGAAAATATCATGCGGCTTTCCGGGCTGTCGTTCCTTCTCCAGGAGCTCAGCCTTTCTTTGAGGATGTCTTCATCGTCATTCACGATCTCTGTTTTTTTCTGGACGATCTGGGGTTGTTTTCGCGGTTCAGGAGTTTCCATTTTCAGGAAAACGACCGCGTGCCTTGATTCGTCGATCGATATGGGAGTGTTTTCGTCCAGTGATTTCAATATCTGGGACAACCTGTTTCTTTCTTCTTCGGTGAGCCGCTCGGTGTTCTTGTTGCGGAAGAGATAGTTGCCGCGGATCATCGGATTGGTGTTGTTGAATCCGACGGTGAAGGTGTAGTCTGAAATCCAGTTGTTGATGGATGGCCTGACCGGATATGGGAATGATTTCAATTCCAGCTTTTCGGAGGTGATCGCCTGCTCTCCGATTTCCGGGTATGTCCTGAGCGCTTCGGAAACGGTCATTTGAACTATTTTCGCGGACTCCTGAACGGTGCCAGTGCCTGCGATTATCGTTTCCTTGATTGTCCTATGTATCTTCTCGCAAATCTCAGCGCGGAGTCCGGTTTCTTGGGAAATCGCGACAAGGATTCCCTCCAGGCTCAATTCTCCGAAATAGTAGCGCCTTATGGATCTTGAAACTGCCATGATCTGCATCGGAGCCAGATTGAAATTATCCGACATGGATTTTATCCTGTCCGCGGTATCATCTCCGGAAATCTTGTCCTGGATGTTTTCCGGAAGGGCTCGGTATTTGTCCCATCTCTCCCTGACTTTCTGCTTGAATTCAATCGCAGTCTCGTTTTTGTCAGGAACAAGAATCGGATAGTATAGCTTATCTGTCAAATCGTTATATTCGCTCATTTTTTATATTTGAAAAAAACGTTTTATGGCATGCTAAATCCTTCGGATCCAGAGGCAGCATTCGGATTGAGCCCGGCATCATCATAGGCGGCTTGCTGTTTTCCTGACAGTTTCTTATACAGCTCATTTAATTTTTTCGTATCTGGCTTTCCGTCAGCGCCAGTGAATCTTGATTTCATATATGCTTTGAAGCCTACGCGTCCCGGGTCATTGATGTTTTCGTGAAGACCGCCTTGCTTTTTCAATGCATCTGTGTCCATTTTACCGAGGGTGTCTTGATATACAGCTCTTGAATCTTCTCCATTTTCAATTCGGTAATCAATAACGAATTTAATATTCTTTTCTTTGATTTTATCTTCGAATATCTTTTTGTATGCTGGATCGTTCTTTATGGATTCGAGTGCATCTTTGTATTGGTCGAATGCCTTATATAGAGTTCCATCAGCTTTAGTGGTATCTTTGAATCCGTTCTTTTCAGCAGCTTCAAGAGCGGCAGCCATTTTTTCTACGCGGCTTCCTTGCAGTCCTTCCTGTATGTCTTTGTCAGAAGCTCCTCCATTGTCTTTCCATTCCTTTCTGATTTCATTGACTTTCTTCCTATCCAAATCTCTCATTGCATTCTTGTCGCCCCACAAAGCTCCGCCCCCCAACGACTGCCATTTTGCCTGTCTTCTTGCAATCGCATCTGATCCGAAGAGTGGTCCGGTTTTCTTGAATTTCTTCCAACGATCATCGATTGATCCAGAGAGTCCGGAATAGTCGGATGCTTTCTTTGTCCCCCAAAGAACACCACCACCACTCTTGGCAAATTTCCCTCCCCATTTCATTCCTGTGCTAACAATGATTGTCGACCCAACGACACTTCCTCTCTTCGCGCTCATTATTCCCATCCAAAGGATAGCCAGTGGGATGACATAGAATGTTGCATATCCTATGAATTGCGCTGTTTGAGAATCAGTCTCGGCTTTTTTCGCCATTTCATCGAATGTGCTTGAAGGAATGATGGTCATCATCTTAGCAGCGATATACACCAGAAAAACCATGACCGGACCGAAAAAGGAATATTCCATGAGGCTGCTCCACCAATCATGAGCTGTTTTCGCAAGGCTTGTTCCCGGGACGATCGATCCGACAAACGCAATCGGAGAGAAAATGATGAGGATGGACAGTGCAATAGTCCGAATAAGAAGCAATACCGCCAGCACGAGGATGGTTATGGCAAAAATAAAGACAAAGACGATGGCAGCGATGAGGAAAAGAAGGGAATCATTGACGCTTACGGTGCTGAGCATATTGCCTATCATGGAAGAACTCAAGAGATCGTCAGCTCCGGATCCGCCATTCAAGAGGGTGTTGACGAAGAAATACATGATGACATTGGAAACGTCGATGATGAAACGGGTGATCGGGAAACTGAAGTTGACCAGGAGCGCCATGATGATCAGATTGAGGATGATTTTCTTGTAGTTGTATTTCTCTATCTGCAACACTGTCGCGAAGGCGGAGAAAAGAAGGGTCAGGATGAACAGTATGTTGAGCATGTCGCGGACGATCTTCCATATCTGGTATATGACGGAGCTGCCCATGACTTTATTGAGGCTGTCCACGTCGATGGTCCATTTGAAAAGATTGAATGCGATGTTGAGGAGAAGTTTTGCGAAATAGAGGATGTATAGCAAAAGGCATTTGAAAACTTCCATGAAAGAAAAAATATTCATTTTTCCGCAGACGCCAGCACTGGTTCCAGTTGCCTTATCAAGTGCTTTCTGTTTTGCCTCATCTTCTTTTTTCTGTTCCTCATCCGATTTCCATCCGCACTTGAAATATTTTTGGTCTGAATCACTAAGCCCTGCTTTTTTTTCAGCGCATTTCTTATCGCAGTCCTCCTGCGAAGAGGCTTTCAGGTCGGGAAAGACTGAACCTCCTGAGCCATCATCATAGTTACCATAATCAACAGATCCGGAACATTTCCCATTTTCCGCTTGGGCATCACGGACTCCAATATTAAGAATGAGAGCGGATAGGACAACGAAAAAAACCAACACAAAAAACGATTTGTGATTCATTGCATGCTTTATCCTTCTTGTTATTGTCTTCACCGTATTTTATTTTTATTTCAAATATGGAATATTTTCCTATTGCGCTGGCGTCGAAAGTCCCTGGCTCTGCCAGAATTGTCCGAGTGATCCTTGGGCTGTGTTGCCTGTTCCTGATGTTGATCCGGACGTTGATGTGGAGGTCGATGTCGAACCGCTTGTCGAGCTGCTGGTTATGCTGTTCGAGATTCCGGTGATGACGCTGCTTCCCAGGCTGTTCGCAGTGTCGGAAACCGCTCCGGTGACGGCGCTCGTGAGAGCATCTGAGACGGAACTGGTTTCTTTGCCCGCAATCGCTTGGCTGATGATGCTCTGTATGTTCCCGATGCCATTTGTGATAGCCTTGGTGAGAATCTGGGTAATGATGGACACGATCACCTCTGCCGGATGGTTGGCTGAGGCTATGGCTTTGTTCCCGATATCCTGGGCATTGGAGACAGCGTCCTTGGTGTTGGATCCCGGAGTGAGGACATAATTCCCGTCCTTGTCCACGGTGGCTTTGTATCCGCTATAGGCTATCCCTTGGTCGCTGGCTATCTTCTCTTCATCGGACTTCTTGGCGCTCCAGACATTGTCGGAGTTGATCTGGAAGGACCAGGGGTTGTTGGCGCCGGAGAGATAGCTGTTGAAATCCTTGAGTCCATTACCATTCGAAAACATGGAGGATGGATCGCTGGTATAGGTGAGCTGAACGTCGTCCGTCGAGAGGGAGGTGGAGGATTTGGCGAGGTCGACCAATGATTTGGCATAACTGCTGCCGGAGCTGAACCCTTCGCTCGATGTGAAGTTGGAGGAGGCCATCCCGCCGGTTATTTTGCTCAGATAGTCGTTGATATAGCTGTCGGCGGCCTTCTTGGGCTGGTCTTTGAGATAGTCCTGCCAATCATAGATGAACTTGGTGTCCGAAGGTGACGAACCGGTCACCAGCTTCCCGACGAGGTCGTTGATGGTCTTGGCGGCCGCCTGCTTGAGCGCCGCCAAGATGGCTCCCTTGATGTTGTCATAAATGGTGTCGAGCATCCGGTGATAGGCGGCTCCGATGATGGCGTCCCAGGCATGCGACTTTTTGGCTCCCATCGGGGAAAAGGAAAGGGTCAGGATGAAAAGAGCCACGAAGAAATATTTCCCGGCGGTCGAAAGAAAGTTTTTCCTGTTTGTTTTGGGGAGCATGGAGGAGGGGGTGCTAATCTGATGAGTTATCCAGATTTATTATGCCTGCCGCCGAAGAGGCGGTATCCAGCGCTGAGGCAGCGCTTTCAATGTCGTCACTGCTTATGTTCAGCCCAAGATCCTTGAGCTTATCTATGAATTCCGGATCATTATAATCAACGTCGTATTTTTTGAAATCCGCCTGCACCGTATCAGCGAATTGACTGATAACGGAAATGAAGGCTTCCACTTTTCCGAAATTGGCGATATCTCCCAACGGGTCCTCGTTATTCGCCGGGACGACGCTTTCAAGGTTTTTCGCATAAAGGGCAAAACGGAGAGCTTTTATGTGAGTATCTGAAATTTCTTCAGGAACTTCGATCTCCTTGAGCTGGGAAAGCATCTTGTCTCCGCTCTTATTGAGATCTTCAAGCGCCGAAGAATCTCGGTTCGTGAGAGCCGTAACGATTTTTTCTGTTATATATGTCGAAACCGTTCCGAGATCGGAAACGGAAGTCACCGGCTTAGGCGAATTGCTGGAAATGACATATATGACAGCGGTTATATATTTTATGAAATCGCTTTTTTTCTTTTCAGCTGCTTTTTCATCGCTGAGCCCGGAATATTTCTGCTCCTTTATTTTCAATTCTTTCGGATCGACTTGAGGAAGAGCATCATCTGATATCGTTCCCGAGGCGGTCATCGATTCGTCCACCATCGCTTTCAATTCCTCCACTGTCATGTTCTGGTCATCCGCGTTCGCTGAGTTGGAAATCTCCACGATCTTTTGTGCCACCGATCTCGTGAGGTTCGGTTTTGCTGTTGTAGGATCATTAGTGGAATTCTTAGTTGAGGATGCCGTGCTAAAGGTGATTTTGTCTCCAGGCGCCGGCTTCAACGGGTCATATCCGCTCTTCACCTCAGCGCCATCGGAATATCCGTCCCCGTCAGTATCTGATTTCGCCGGGTCCGTCCCATAAAGCTTCTCTTCCTGATCGCTCAATCCGTCCTGATCGCTGTCCTGAAAGATATTCTTCGCATTTTGCGAACTGTTTTCAGCGGCAGCATAAAAGCCGAAACTCATAATGATCAAGCTTGCCAAAATCAAAAAAGAAAAATTTATATTCCTCACTTTCATAATAGTCAAATTATACCACAAACTTTGTCAAACAGTGAAACATCCGAGCTGTGCATAACTGTCAAGCCAGCATTTGCAACAGCCAATAAAGATTGCTAGAGTTAAGCATATGGAAAAACTCAGAAAGTTTGCTAGGAATATGCTTGAAAAGGAGGTGTCGGTCATCGGTTGGACAGGCGTGTTTCTAGGCGTCATATTTCTTAGGACGTTCACGGAGCAATTCCTGGCGAAAACATCAACCATAGCTCCCTATGAAGCAGTGCTCGAATTCATTCATAATCTCCTTTTCTTTTCGATCACTTTCCTTCTGTTGTGGCTGCTGCTCTCCTTCATTTTGAAAGTCAATCCGAAGAAGCTGTCCGCCGTTTTCCTTGCAGCGTCTTTCATCATCCTTTTTCCGCCTCTTATTGATATGGCAAAGACCGGAGGGGAAACATTCTGGAGCTTTTATATCCTGAGCAGCGCGGCCGACCTCAAGCTCCAATTCCTGTCCCTTTTCGGCAATCTGCCGTCCGGAATAATGTATTTCGGGACAAGGATCACTTTTTTCTCCGCCATCTTCCTTTTGGCAGCATTTGCCTATCTGATCACGAAAAATATCCTAAAGACACTCATTACCGCAGTTTCTGCTTATATGATCTTCTTTTTTATGGGAAGCTTCCCGATATTGTTCACTTTTTGCTATTTGTGGCTGTCCAAAAGAATGCCCATAACGGACATTCAGGGTTTTCATGCGATCCAGCTTTTCGGCAGCACGGAGAAGATATGGGGAATAGATTTCAGAAGCCTCCGTTTCTCGTTTGTCTATAAGCTCGATTTCATATTTTATCTTTTGCTGGTTTTTCTTTTGACGGCTCTTTTTTGGCTGATAAGCAAGAAAAAAGTCATTGAAACAGCTAAAAACTCACGTTATCCACAGCTTATATACCACGCAGGGCTGTTTTTTATGGGAATAGGCCTAGGAATATTCTATTATCCTCAGAATTTCGCGATTGGGCTGTTTCCTGTGCTGGTGACTTTGGTTCTTCTGACAAGCGTCTGGCTTTCCTGGTTGTCATCAGTGATAATAAACGATATATATGACAAGAAAACTGATGATATAACGAATCCGTCCCGTCCGCTGCCCCGCTTGATTTTCAAGGAAGAAGAATATATGCACCTAGGAGTGGTTTATTTGCTCCTTTCGCTCCTGGGCGGCATGATCGTCGGTTTCGATTTCTTTTTCCTGCTTCTGGCATACAATATCCTCGCTTGGTTCTATTCCGCTCCTCCGATGCGCCTCAAGCGATATGTCGGAGCGGCGTCGTTCGTGAGCGCCTTGGCCTCGCTCATGGTATTTTTCCTCGGACTCATCCTGATGGCCAATGGACAGGATATCCACAGCATATCCATAAAAATAATCATATTGTTGGTTGTGTCATATACCTTTTCCATCCCAGTCAAGGACTTGAAGGACATAGAAGGAGACCGAGAAGAAGGAGTTTATACTGTTCCTGTCGTTTTCGGCGAAAAAAAAGGCCGGATAATCATCGGCGCGGGCATATTCGTTTCTTATATCCTAAGCGTTTTCCTGTTGAATGAGAGGAGCCTTTTCTGGTGGGCTGTCCTTTTCGGCGGGGCGGCTTTCCTGGTTCTGCAGAAAAAAGACATAGAGCCGAAGAATCTTCCTTGGTGCATCCTGCCTCTGGCTGCCGCCTACGGCCTTATTCTAGTGCTTATCGTGTTCGTGAAATAGCTCTGCGAGCTTTTTCCAATCTTCAATGCTGAGTTCTTGGGCTCTTTGAATCGGCGAAAGTCCTGCAGCCGCGAGCTTTTCATCGGTTTCTTTCTTGTCC
>Ga0209373_10003616_pt1 | contig 14119 bp, 12 predicted proteins | sample Higcelweek5metaG_FD_187173 | JGI IMG/M metagenome (GOLD analysis project Ga0209373, IMG submission 187173) | Freshwater pond sediment microbial communities from the University of Edinburgh, under environmental carbon perturbations - High... | ecosystem: Environmental > Aquatic > Freshwater >...
CAGTTTCATGGAACCGTGAAACCAATGCCGGGGCAGTTTCAGAAGCTGGAATGTATTTCTATAAAATACAATCGACATCGGGTGTTGAAACAGGAAATTTGATATTGGTAAAATAAATTGAAAGCAGAACGGGCAAGTAAATTTGTTCGTCCTGCCTTCTCAATAATTTGAAGTTAATGTGTTTTAAGTTATTAGTTATTAGATGGTAATTTGTTATAGAAGGTGCGACGAATTCATAAGTCGCACTTTTATATCTTTAATGTGAAATGCAAAAACCGAATATAAATATAACTGTAAGTTGCTTGGCACTCTTGTTGATTTCTTCAATAGGGTTGGCATCTGGAGCTAAAAACAAATTAGTTGATAAGGTTTTGGATGCTGAAAGAATTCGAATCGACAGCTTAATTACAGTCTATTGGAATGAACCTGTTCAGTCGGTCACCGACACGTTTTGTATTCGAAGTGCAGGTTCAAAACACGATTTTTATTCCGAAGGCGATTACTGGTGGCCAAATCCAGAAAATCCTGATGGACCTTACATTCGGAAAGATGGTTGGAGTAACCCGAATAATTTTTCGGCGCACCGCCATGCAATGGTTAAAATGAGCCGTATGGTTGGAGCATTCACCAGTGCTTACCTTTTAACAGGTGATGAAAAATATGCAGCAAAAGCGATGGATCACCTTCGTGCTTGGTTCATTACCGATTCAACAGCGATGAGTCCGAATATGCTTTATGCTCAAGCCATCAACGGTTTATATACAGGTCGTGGTATTGGGCTCATTGACGGGTTGCATTTGGTTGAAGTGGCTCGATCTGCTAGCTTACTCGAACAATCGAAGGCTGTTTCTGATGTCGAAATTGTGAAATTGAAAAAGTGGTTTTCCGATTTTTTGAATTGGATGCAAACTCACGAATATGGAAAATCGGAAATGAGCCAAACCAATAACCACGGAACCTGCTGGGCGGTTCAGGCTGCGGCTTTTGCACAATTTACCGGCAACGATTCTGTTACTGCCTTCTGTGCAAATCGTTATAAAACAGTGTTTTTGCCCGATCAGATGAATCTCGATGGAAGTTTTCCGTTAGAACTAAAACGAACAAAACCTTACGGGTATTCGCTTTTTAATATCGATGCCATGTCGGTTTTGGTTCAAATTCTCTCATCGGAAGAAAATAACTATTGGAACTATGAAACGCCCGATGGAAAAGGGATGGAACAAGGTTTAAAATTTATTTATCCATATATCGTCAATAAAATGGATTGGCCACATCAACCCGATGTGCTTTATTGGAATAACTGGCCTGTCCGACAACCATCGTTGGTGTTGGCAGCTTTGGCTTTCAAAAACAAAAATTATTTCGAAACATGGTTGAAGCTCGAAAGCGATCCCATTGAGGATGAAGTGCAGCGAAACCTCGTAATACGTTACCCTGTTCTCTGGATTTCAGGGAAGAGGAAACATTAAAATTATCAATTATGTCTAAATCGATTTTTCTAAAAATAGCACTGCTCATAGTCGCTTTCTTCACTATATATTCATGCAAATCGGAACTACCGGAGAATCCCAATCTGATTGTGAAAATGAATATGGATACTTGTGCCTTACAATTGTCAGGTGCATTGCAAATGCTTAATAGTTCAACTCTTAGTCCGCGTACCAGCGAAGATGGAAAGTTGGTTCTTGTAAAACCGGGTGATTGGACAAGCGGTTTTTTCCCCGGAAATCTTTGGATGATGTATGAATACACTCACGATGAAAAGTGGAAACAAGCTGCCGATTTATATTCGATGAACATTGAAGCTGAAAAATGGAATGGAAAAACCCACGATATGGGGTTTAAGCTTTATTGCAGCTTTGGGAATGGTTATAGGTTAACTCAAAATCAGAAATATCGCGAAATATTGATTCAGGGTGCCAAAACACTTTCAACCAGATTTAAGCCAGTTGTTGGCTGCATTCGCTCGTGGGATCACAATGCCGATAAATGGGAGTACCCAGTTATTATCGATAATATGATCAATCTGGAACTACTCTTTTTTGCTACCCGCGAAACGGGTGATTCAACTTATTATAAGATTGCGGTTTCTCATGCTACAAAAACGATGCAAAACCATTTCCGTAGCGATTACAGTTCTTTTCATGTGGTTGGTTACAATCCAAGGACGGGAAAACCAGTGAAATGGAATACACATCAGGGTTATTCCGATTCAAGTGCCTGGGCACGAGGACAAGCTTGGGGATTGTATGGATATACGATGATGTTTCGGGAAACGGGTGATTCCATTTTTCTTGAGCACGCAAAACACATTGCAGGTTTTATTTTTAATGATCACAACATGCCTGTTGACCTGATTCCTTACTGGGATTATGATGCTCCCAATATTCCAAATGCACCACGTGATGCTTCGGCTGCTGCGGTTATTTGTTCTGCGTTATATGAGTTGGGAAGTTATTGCAAGCCAGCAGAGAAGGAGTCTTTCTTTCAAAAGGCTGATAAAATTTTGGAAACTCTTTCTTCAGCAGAATATTTGGCCAAAATTGGAACAAACAACAATTTTATATTGGAACACAGTGTGGGTAATTATCCCAATAAATCTGAGATTGATGCGCCCATTGTTTATGCCGATTACTATTTTTTAGAAGCCAACTTGCGAAGGTTAAAGTATAAAGGGGAATGAGATTTTAAAGGGAAAGGATAATTATGAAGCGAACAATTTTTACCATCATTTTTGCCGCATTGGCATTTTACATTTTTGCACAGGATTCAATTTCTGTTTTATCTGATGTTAAGCTTGTATCAGACGGAAGTGGTGGGGTAGAAACCTATTCCTTAATCGAAAGTGTGTTGGGAAAAGGTTGCATCGAAGCGCCCGATTTGTACAGTGTAAATCACCCCGGCGAAAAGCATATTGTTGAGGAATCAGATGCAATTGTTGGAAACTATTTCCTTTTCAAAATACATAAGAATGAAGATCGCGACCGCGATACAGAAAATACCGATCGACAACGGAACGAGATAAAAAGTTATGAGACTTCGGCCAATACGTTGAAGGGATTTTCGGGTGAAACAATGCGGTTTCACTGGTTTTTTAAGGTACAGGAAGGGTTTACAATTTCGAAAAATTTCAGCCATTTTTTTCAGTTGAAAGCTGTAAATGGCGACGATGATTCCCAGCCCATAGTTACAATTTCGGGAAGTATAAGCAGTGATGTTCCCGAATTCAAAATTATCCATAACGCCGGCAATGGTGCATCAGATAAGAAGTTGACCAGTACTAGCTGGACAAAAGCAAATACTGGCGATTGGATGGAGATGGACGTTATTGCCACTTTTGCCGATAAAGGATATCTGAAAATTACCATCAGTGATTTAGCCGGAAATGTTATTCTGAAAACAGAACAAAAAAATATAGATATGTGGCGCACGGGGTGCACATTTGTGCGGCCCAAATGGGGGATTTACCGTAGTTTAAATTCATCGACCTATTTAAGTGAAGAAGAGGAGACGGCAGGTTTTGCCAATTTTTCAATTCAAAAAATTGCGTTTGTAACACCATCATCTAGTTGTAGAATAGACAATTCTGTCGTGACCGTTTTCCCAAATTTGGTGTCCGATTGTGTTTCAATTCGGTTTGAAAGAGAATATTCGGGCGAGATTGAAGTGTCCGATTTGTTTGGCCGAATTTCGATTAAAAAATGTGTTTACTACGAAAACAATCTGCAAATAGATACGAGCAAACTGCCCATGGGTGTTTACTTTGTAAAAATGAAAAATGAGAGTCAAACCTTCAGATTTATAAAGAGATAGACTAGAGTTTGTAGATTAGGCCAATACTAAGATTCAGATTTTTTATTGGAACAGAGTAGTTGTTGTTTCCTAATTCTGTTTCAACTTCGGTTGAATTGTATTTTATAATGTAGTTGGCATGAAGAAAATCGGCCTTCGACTGAAAGTAGCTTGATGCGATTTTGAACTGCATGCGTTCGTTTGCAATAAACCGAAGGGCAAGGTCGGCCATAACTGGGATTGCAGTAGAACGTTCACCTATATTTTCAGAAATAATTGCTTTCTGGTTTACCTCGTCTTCAATGTGCAAACTTTGGTTAGGGATTTGGGTAAAGCAAATTCCCGAAAAAGCACCAGCTTCAATGTATAGTTTGTTGATTACAAGTGGAAAGTTGTATTTTAATCCCACCATTGGAGCACTCCATTGCCAGATGTTGATGTTGTAAATATTTTTTTCATCATCGGCTGATAGGTAGCCATTTAAGTCGCTTTCGAGGCGCTTAATGTATGCTGGTTCATTAATCGAAGTCATTCCAAAATGAAAACGGGCCGATACCGCAAGCCGATTGTGAAGAAAGTAGTCACCATCGAAATTAAGCATGAATCCATTTTCGGCATAGCCCGAATTTAACGAGTTAATATTGGTGCTTTTAAAATCGGCAAGCGGAATAACGGATCCCATGGCGATTCCAACTTTGAACCCTTTCTGTCCGAAAGAAATCAATGAAATGGCTGTTAGCAGCACAAAAAATCCGATTGTGGCAATCTTGTTTCTCATGGTGGTAAATATAAGCAGAACTGCTCATTCAAACGGCTTTCAACCTCTTAAATTATATTAATGTTGAATAAGAATGGATCAATTTCGTTTGGGTTGGTGTTTTTTGTTAGATTTGAAACTAGATTTAATTACCATCTTATAACCCGAAACCCACCATGGCTCTGAATTATATTTGGATTTTCTTCTTTCTGATTGCCTTTGTTGTGGCATTTATTCGGCTTGTTTTTTTTGGCGATGTTGATATTTTTATGAACATTATTCAATCAACATTTGATTCAGCAAAGACAGGTTTTGAGATATCGTTGGGGCTTACCGGTGTACTAACTTTTTGGATGGGAATTATGAAAATAGGGGAGAAGGGGGGAATTGTAAATATTCTTTCTCGAGTAATTGGGCCGTTCTTTCAGAAAATATTCCCCGAGTTGGGCAAAAACCATCCGGCTTACGGTTCAATAACCATGAATATTGCCGCAAATATGCTTGGTCTCGACAATGCCGCTACTCCTATGGGATTGAAAGCCATGAGTGAAATGCAGGAATCTAATCAGAAAAAGGATACTGCTTCGAATCCTCAAATCATGTTTATGGTGCTGAATGCCTCTGGGTTAACAATTATTCCTGTTTCGATATTGGTTTATCGTACCCAGTTGGGGGCTGTAAATGCAACTGATGTTTTCATCCCAATTTTACTAGCAACTTTCTGTTCAACATTGGTTGGATTAATTTCGGTCTCAATTTTTCAGAAAATCAACTTGTTAAACCGCGTTGTTTTGAGCTGGCTGGGTGGGTTAATTGCTTTTGTTGTTGGTTTAATTTGGTACTTTTCAACTCTATCGGCCGGGGAAATTCAAATAGCATCGAATGTTGCCAGTGGAGTAATTCTTTTTACAATTATCGTAAGCTTCATTTTATTGGCTTTCAGGAAAAGGGTAAATGTTTACGAGTCGTTTATCGAAGGGGCAAAAGATGGGTTTAATATTGCAATTACAATTATCCCATATTTAATTGCAATTTTGGTTGCAGTTGCTGTTTTCCGAACCTCGGGAGCTATGGATTACCTGATGAATGGTATCCGTTGGTTTTTTACCATTCTTGGTGTTGATACCCGTTTTGTTGATGCTTTGCCTACAGCGTTGATGAAGCCCTTAAGTGGAAGTGGCGCTCGCGGAATGATGATCGATACCATGAAAATATTTGGAGCCGATTCGTTTGCAGGCCGCTTGGCTTGTACTTTTCAGGGTGCAGCCGATACTACTTTCTATATCATTGCTGTTTATTTTGGTTCAGTTGGAATTAAGAAAACACGTCATGCCTTGGTTTGTGGCTTATTTGCCGATCTGGCCGGTGCTATTGCAGCCATATTTATAGCATATCTATTCTTTGTTTAGATAAAAAGAAAGAGGGGAAAAATAATCCCCCCTTAATGTTGTAAACCAGTGCTGGTTAGATGCTTTTATTTGTGCAACAACTTTTAATCCGTTCAATCATTTCGTCGCCCAGTTTCGATTTATTTTGAATGTGCGATTTTATTTGAAGCACCAAACTGTTGGTTTCAAAGCTACCACGAACCATTTCAAAATCTGCAAGTTGGGTCGAGTCGTCACCGTCAACTCCAAAACCAGTCATCGAGCTTAGCTGGAATTCTTTCTTTGCATCGTTATAAAGCATTTGGTCAAGATCTGTCACGCTCTTTTTCCACGTTTCAATAACTTGAACAATATCCTGAAGGTTAATTTCTTCGATTTTTTTACCAAGTTTCCATTCCAATAATTCCGACGACCAGTTCCATTCAATATCGTAGTATGAACTATGGAGTTTTCTGAATTCTTGTTGTATGTTTTTCAGGTCATTAAGTTCGCCTGATTCAATCTGGTTCAGAATTTTTTCAATTGCATTCTGAGGCGCAATTAACCCTGAAATATCGACCCATTTTCCTCTACCAATTTCTGATTCGGGTTTAAGACGATCAATAAGTTCATCAAGTGTTTTGAAATTTGAATTTGATAATCGGGTAATTAAAGAGTTGCCCAGGAATTTATTGACACCAATGGTATACATATCTATTCCCCGTTTAAGCGACGATTCGGAAATAGAAGTATTGTGGTAAACGTATTCTTCACAAGTTTGGCCTGAAACTGTACGCAAATTGGTTAAGTTTTCAATTCCTTCAATCATTTTTTGAATGGTATACGGGCTAAGCAGGTTGTAGTTGATGCAATCGATCTTGTCGTTTGGAGCACGTTTGTCGCGTTTTGGCCACTTCATGGCATCGCGGATGGTTCCTATGCTTCTGAGGTTTACTCCCGGTGCCAACCACGACTTGTCGTCATGCTCTATTAGGTAGGAGAAAGGCATAGAAGAAGTGTCGGAATGTTTGTAGTGGCGCCCCATTACAAGCGTGAATGGTCCAATTTTGGCTGGCCACAGGAGGTAAGAGTCACTGGTGGTTTTCGATCCGCGTTCAACAATTCCTTGATGTATTGGGCCAAGTTTGTACATGTGGTTACTTTGGTTTGAACCTGAACCTGCATTTAAAAAGGAGTACATACCGGCAATAAGAAGTGTTGATTTATGGTGGGTAACCGTGAACGGGCCAGCAAATATTGAACAGGCTTCTCCATGGAATCCCTGACAATTAGAGAAGAATACCGAGTTTTCGGCCGAATAATTTTTACCAAGTTCGCATCCTTGACCTACAAAACAATGACTAACAATTACGCCTTCTTGTATCGATGTTCCTGATTGTACAATTGAATTCTTAATAATTACGTCGTTGCCGATTGAAATAGGAGCGGTGGCATTACTCATGATGCTTCCGTTTTCCAGTAGGCGAGTCCCTTCAATATGTGTATTTTCACCAATCCACATATTTTTGATGGCACCTGTGTTGGTGATTACACTGTTATCTCCAATATAGCCACGTTCGTACGATTTTTCTTCGCTATAGTTATTGATCAGTTCTTCAAGTTTAGAAATCAATTTTGGCCGGTGGCGATATAGGGTCATGAAATAAGCCAATTGTGCAGAGAGGCGATCGTATATTGGAATTTCTCGTCCACCCGATTCGTCGAGTACTGAAATCTTTATCCCATTTCCAAAGCTGCTTCGTCCTTCGTTGGCAATTAATTGCACATTGTTAATAATCACATTGTCACCAATATTGTAGTTCGAAATGTGATTTTTCACATAGTTAATGTAGCAGTTGTTCCCAATTCCGCAATTGTGGATAATTGAGTTGTAGATTCCTGCCTGTTTTTTTATTCCACCAAAAAGTTTGATGCGTTCGCTTTGAGAACCAATTTTTATGACCCCTGAAAGATGCGAGTTGAATATTGTTTTAGGTGAAAAATCTTCGGATACAAATATGTTGCTCCATTCGTCGCAAGTGCACATTTGCAGCTCCAGTTGTTCAATTTCCTGATTTGTTAGGTTGCGATAGTTCATATATTTATAATAATTTGAGTTCAGCCAAATAATCGTAATGTGGTCCGTATTCTATCAATTTTGTTCTGAATCCGGCAAGTTCAGCAATTTCGTTTAAAATAACACTGTCGGCAAAGAGCCACGAGTAAGGATTACCTTTGATTCCCTTATATTCAAGGTTGTAGTCTATTTGTCCGTAATAATTTTCGCTGTTAATGTCTAAAACAAACGATCCGTCTTCATCTTCAAAAAGGTACATCAGGTCCGAAGAGTCGAGAAGGATTTTCCCATCCTTTTTTAGCAATAATTTAAGATGCGACAACAGTATTTTCAAACCATCGAGTGAGCCCGCAATTCCAATTCCATTCATCAGCAAAATTATTGTATCGAATTTTTCCTGAGAATAGGAAAGGATGTCACTATTGATAACTTGTTTAATGCCCCTTTTGTGAAGTACATTGCAGCATAATTGTGAAAATTCAAGGGCTGTTACATCGAAGTTTTTGTTTTGAAGATAAAGCGAATGGCAACCGGCACCGGCACCAACGTCAAGTATTTTTCCTTCGCATTGTTTCAGCGCAATGCGTTCGAGACGCGGCATGTCGTTAAACGTACGGAAAAAATAATCGGGTGGAAGCTGTTCATCTTCTACAACTTGTGAATATACAGAAATAGGAGTATTGTCCTGATTGAAATAGAAATTTGAGACTGCTTGACCAATAGGATCGTATTCGGGTTTTATGATCATTATACTTGAATAATTTGCTTCAAATATAAGAAATCATACAAATTGGAAAGGAGCAAATTTTGGTAATTCTTCAATTAATTTGACACACACCTTTTTAGATTCAGAATAAATGTAGAACCCTTTGTTTGGGCCTTCCGAGATGATGAAAATTTTGGAGTCGGTATAACGTTTTGCAATATTCAGAACGACATCGAGGTTGATTTTTTCTTTATGTAACCAGAAATTTGTATCCATATTTCCGGTTGTCAATTTCTGACCTTTGATTTCTGCTTCAGAAAAGAAAGCTTTGGCCAGTGTGTAGTCGATGGGGTTAGCTATGTGCATAATGACTTCTGTTTTGGTGTGGTTTCTTGATATACGATTATCGTTTTTTAAGCTTTTAATCGTATTACAATTGAGGAGAGGTTTCCCCCCTCCTCAATTCATATGTTTTTAAAAACGGAAGCCGAATGTTATTGTTGCCTGATTGTTCAATTCTTTCATTGAAGCTAATGCAGTACCTTTCGAAGGATTGGTATAATATATTTCGTGTACCTTTTGAGAGTAATTAATCTGACTTAAACGGTATGCAAAATCAACAAAGAAGTTTTGCTGACGGTATCCAAAACCGGCTGAGTATGTATTATAAGAATCGCTTTTGTTTGAAATGTCTATTGTTGATCCGTCAGAAGTTGTAAATGTACTTTTCCATGGGTTTCCAATTAAGTTATAACCTGCTCGCAAACTGAAGTTTGTATTTACCCGGTATTCGCCCCCAATTCTAATATTTGACGATGAATTGAAAATGTTGTGGATGTCAGAATTTTGATTCGAATAGTCGTAATTATCATCAGAAGCACGGAATTTAGTCGAGCTGTAATTTACAAATTCGTAGTCGGCACTTAATAACGCTTTATCTCCAAAACTGTAAGCAGCGCTTAAAACAGCCTTCAATGGGGTTTCGAATTTATAGTTGTAATTGTAATAAGGGCTTTCGGCTATGTGTTTTGTGTCCTTACTCTGTTCATCCTTCCCAATTGCTTGGTCGTAGTTAGCAGTCATCGTCTTATATTGGTCACGATTGATGTCAAAGAATGTTGGTGTATGGAAAGCCAACCCTAAACGAAGAGATTTCAAAGGGCGGAAAATTACACCTGTTTTTAAGTTTACCCCAAAACCAGAATCGCGTATATTGCTTTCAAGTGAATAGTTGTTTAGAAAATCACTTTTATTTTGGTCGTCGGTTTCAGAAAAATTTACGTATTCATTGTATTCCAGATCGTTTAACCCAAGAGTTGCACCCCAGAAAATTTTGTGGTTTATATTCAACCCTAAAGCAATGGAATATTCATCCATTCGCCCACTTTTATTAATGATACTTTTTTGAGAGTGGGGCTTAATTCCACTTGCACTATAACCTGTGCCAATAAAATTATCATTTTCATCCAAAACGTCGTATGACGTATAGTCGGTAAGGTCGTTATAATAGATGCCTTCAACTGCATCAGGGTCTTTGTCTACTAACCAAGTATTCCATGCTAACATTTCATACATTTCTCCAAATTTATTCGGATCATTAATATCGTTAGCATAATCGGTGTAATAATTGAGCAAAGTGGTTTCAGCATTGTGCCCTTGAATGATCTGGTTTGAATTAAAATTCTTCAATCGGTTATATCCAACTCCAAAGGTGATGCCAATAATTCCTGTTTCAGCTCCTGTTTTAGCTGTTGCCACATAGCTGAGGTTGTTGAAATTGAAGTTGTATTTATTATTTAATTCTTTGTTGTTCAAATAATTTGACTCAACCTGATTCAAGTTAAGAGTGGGCGACAATGTGAATTCTCCAGAGCGGTACATTCCTAGGCCTGCAGGATTTATTGATGCTGAAACAAAATCGGAACCCAATGCGCCAAATGCACTTCCCATTGATATTGACCGGGCAGTACCGCCATATTCGGTTTGAGAATAGCGTAAGGCATCAAAAAAATCTTGAGCAAAAGTGAACTGAACTGAAAAGATAATCAGTGCTGTTATAATATATTTTTTCATCTCATTATGTTTTAAAGGTTTCTAGGGTATTCTATGTACTTGCCATTGCTATTTTCTGAATGGCTTGTTTCATGATATAACTCTTTTTAATTGATGTTCTATTATCTTCTGCTACCACTAGAGCTGCTACCACTGCTGTGTGACCCACCACTCGAACTTCCTGAACTGCTCGATCCGCTACTGTAACTTCCTGAACTAGAAGAGCTGCTGCGAGATGGACTTGAGTAACTACCCGAACTGCTACCTGAACTACTACTTGAACTGCTTCGAGAAGGGCTTGAGTAACTGCTGTTTGAACTGCTGCTACTGCTGCTGCGAGACGGACTTGAATAGCTGGCAGAACCACTGCGGGTTGGCGATGTGCTTGATCCGGAATTGTAGCTTTTGCTGCTGCTATTGCTACTGTTACTGCTATTGCTACGGTAAGTTGCCGATTTGCTGCTACCCGGTGTTGTTGAAGGAATTGCATAGCTCCTTGTCGATTGGCTCCTTGTCGATTGAACAGGTGCGGAATTGTTTATTGACGAACCTGCATTGCTGTTCGAAGGTGAGCTTGTGCGGCTACTATTATAAGTTGCCCTGGTGTTTGTCCTGGGTTTATTATAGCTGGGCGTATAATTGCTTCTGCTTTCATTTACAGCAGGAGTGGAACGAATAATTGGGGCGCTGCTTCCTGCAGTTTGACTTCTACTTCTGTAGCTGGTGTTGCTTTGCGGAGAATTAGAAGTTCCATTTTCACTGTTGATAGTCTTTGTCTGTTTATCTACAGATGTATTCACGGCGCTACGTCTTTTTTCAGTCAGTACTTGCTTGTCAATTATTGGGCTCGAAGCTGATTTCTGTTTCGACGCAGAATATGAACCCGAATTTACAACACTTCTTCTGTTTTCAATATTTGCCGATTTGTTGACAATTTCTGAGCCATTGCGCATATTCTGGCCTGAACTTACGCCACCACCACTATATGTGCCATTTGGTGTACGTGAACGTCTTTCACCGTCATAATACTCTTTTTTGTTATTATGCGAATAATAAGGATAGTCGTTGTAGCAATTACCCCCATAGTAATATGGTGAATACCAATTGTTGTAACCATACCAGTTGTAATAACCGCCATAAAACCAAGGATCATAATACATTGATGAATAACCCCAAGGCGAATACCAAGAATTGTAATACCATGGATCCCAATAAGAATAGCCCCAGTTGCTATAATGATGAGAATTCCAGCCAAATCCAGAATTCCAGAAAGGGTCATAATCAAAATAATAAGGATCATAGAATGTTCTGATACGAGAGGAGTACGAATAGTCGTCATCGATGTAGTAATTGTTTACAACATAGGTGTCATCTTCATCATCTGTAATATAGATAGTGTCCTGATTTTGTGAATTTAGATTATCCAGGTTATACGCCTGAACTCCATTATACCAATCGGGCTCGTCATCGGCATAGATATAATTGTTTAATTTTTTTGTGCCATCTTCAGTTACTCCAAGTTCACTAACGATGATCAAATCATTTGATGTTTGAGCCTTCTTTGGTGTTAAAGCTTCCACATCTGCTGGTGTAATTTCCGGTGGAACATCGCCAGGCCAGTAGTAGAGGTCGTCGACATAGTTGCTGGTCAACTGAGTGCTTGTGCTGCAAGCCGAAGCGATCAGTGCGATCAGTGCGATGATGATTAATTTAGGTTTCATAACTTGTCCTCCTTAGGCTTTATGTTTTAATTTTTTTGTGTTTTCTTTGTACATGCTTCTTAGCGATCGAAAATAAACAAATACTATACCAAAGAATACAAAATGGCGAAGGAATTAACTTCAAGAAGTGAAAATTATTCACAGTGGTACAACGACCTTGTTGTCAAGGCCGACTTAGCTGAGAATTCTGCAGTTAGAGGTTGTATGGTTATTAAACCATACGGATATGCAATATGGGAGAAGATGCAGGCCGAACTTGACCGGATGTTCAAGGAAACAGGTCATGTTAATGCCTATTTCCCTCTTTTTATACCGAAATCTTTTTTTAGCAAAGAAGCCAGCCATGTTGAAGGTTTTGCAAAGGAATGTGCTGTAGTAACACATTACCGTTTGAAAAACGATCCGAATGGGAAAGGTGTCATTGTCGATCCCGAAGCTAAATTGGAAGAGGAATTAATTGTTCGTCCTACTTCGGAGACCATAATTTGGAATACATACAAAAACTGGATACAGTCGTGGCGCGACCTGCCTATTCTAGTTAATCAATGGGCTAATGTGGTACGGTGGGAAATGCGCACCCGATTATTTTTACGCACCGCTGAATTTCTATGGCAGGAAGGTCATACCGCTCATTCTACAAGGGAAGAGGCTATTGAAGAAGCCATGAAAATGATTGGCGTATACTCTGATTTTGCCCAAAATTTCATGGCTTTACCTGTAATTGTTGGTCATAAATCAGAAAATGAACGCTTTGCTGGAGCTCTCGATACATTAACCATTGAAGCATTAATGCAAGATGGTAAGGCATTGCAGTCTGGGACATCACACTTCTTAGGGCAAAATTTTGCAAAGGCATTCGATGTGCAGTTTGCAAACAAAGAAGGAAAACTTGACTATGTTTGGGCTACTTCTTGGGGTGTTTCAACCCGGTTGATGGGTGCTTTAATTATGGCTCATTCCGACGATAATGGGTTGGTTTTACCTCCTAAATTAGCGCCATTCCAAGTAGTTATTGTACCTATTTATAAAACGGATGATCAACTCGATGCTATTTCTGAAAAGGTTAATGAAATTGTTTCAAAATTAAAGGCAAAAGGTGTTTCGGTTAAATACGATAGTAGCGATGCAAAAAAACCTGGATGGAAATTTGCTGAGTATGAATTGAAAGGAGTTCCTGTTCGCTTGGCTATGGGGCCACGTGATTTGGAAAACGGAACTGTTGAAGTTGCTCGTCGTGATACGCTTACAAAAGAAGTGGTCAATATCGATGGAATTGACCAATATATTGTTGATTTACTTGATAATATTCAAACTAATATTTTCAAAAAAGCACAAGATTTCCGTAATGAGCATATCACAAAAGTTGAAACTTGGGATGAATTCAAGGACGTTTTGGTGAATAAAGGAGGTTTCATATCAGCACATTGGGATGGGACTGTTGAAACCGAGCAGAAAATAAAAGAAGAAACAAAAGCAACTATTCGTTGTATCCCACTCGATGTTGTTGATGAGGATGGAAAATGTATTTATACTGGTAATCAATCGCATCGTAGAGTTTTATTTGCACTTTCTTATTGAAAAAATAGAATTAAAAAGATCGTTTATGACGATCTTTTTTTTTTGAATAATTTTTTTCTTTTTGATTTT
>Ga0209373_10003617_pt1 | contig 14111 bp, 15 predicted proteins | sample Higcelweek5metaG_FD_187173 | JGI IMG/M metagenome (GOLD analysis project Ga0209373, IMG submission 187173) | Freshwater pond sediment microbial communities from the University of Edinburgh, under environmental carbon perturbations - High... | ecosystem: Environmental > Aquatic > Freshwater >...
CCGGTAAAGCGTGTATTCCCAGCACATCACACTTTGGACATTCAGCCCGAAATTCTCATCCGGATGCGCGACGCTTTCCAAAATTTAAAAACCGAAGGAAAACTGCATCACGGCAGCGGTACCTTTGATTACGGCGACTGGGCGGTCTGGATGTAAACTGAGAAGGAGCATTTTTAATGTATGAAAAAATATTGGAATTCATAAAAGAAAAACCGCCGCTATATGCGCAAAGCACCGCCCCATTCTGGGATGATGAGCATATTTCAAAAGGTATGCTTGCCGCTCATTTGAACCCGGATTTTGAAGGAGCCTCCAGAAAACTTGCCTTTATAAAAAAATCTGTAGATTGGATTTCCGGCTTCCGCGATATCCGGGAGGGCAATAAACTGCTGGACCTGGGATGCGGCCTGGGAATCTATGCGGAACTGTTTCATGATGCAGGCTTTGCTGTTATGGGAATCGATTATTCATGTCGTTCCATTGAATATGCCACAGAGCAGGCAAAATTTAAGCATAAAGATATAAAATATATTTATATGAATTATCTTGACATCAACTATGAGAATGCATTTGATTTTATCACGCTGATCTATTGTGATTTTGGCGTTCTGCCGCCTGACGACAGAGCGAAGCTGCTGATTAAAATTAGAAAAGCATTAAAAAAAGGCGGTATTCTGATTCTGGACGGCTTTACTGAGAATGAAATTCTGAATTTTTCAGAAACCCGTACTGTCCGATATGAAATGCATGGCTTCTGGAGCCCGGTTCCACATATGCTGATTCAAAGCAATTACGTCTATCCGGAAACAAAAAATTATCTGGAACAGTACATTGTTGTGACAGAAAACACCTGTGAGTGTTACAACAACTGGAATCAGATCTATAGCATACAGTCGTTCGGAGATGAACTCCGGAGCGCAGGCTTTGATGATATTCAGTTTTTCGATGATGTAAGCGGGCAGCTATTTACCGGAACACAAAATACCCTTTGTGCGGCGGCACAGTCAAACGCTGATTAAAAAAGGTAGGAGATTTTCTCATGGTCAACAAAGAAAAAATCAAATATTTCTATGAACAGATTGCTTCCGACAACCGTATCGACGAAGTCCCGGAATATGTATCCGATACATGTACGGTCCGGATCGGGGAGCAAAATATTCCGTTTGGGATAGAAGGCATGAAGCATCATATGGTTGATGTGAGAAAAACATATCCCGATCTGAAAATGACAATTATCCGCCAATACTGCGACGGGGATTATGTAATCTCCGAATTCATCATGGAGGGCACGCACAAAGGCGAATGGCTCGGGATGAAGCCAACAGGGAAAAAGATATCCATTACCGGTGTCGATATCGACAAGGTCGTCGACGGGAAAATCGTCGAGCATGGCGGCGCGGCGAACACTTTCGACGCGTTGTTTGAAGCCGGGATCATCTGCCCGGCGCAGTAAAAAATATTGAAAATAACATTGGCACTTTCATGAACACTCACACCGGCTGATTGAGAAAAGGTGTTTTAAACAAGCCATTTTTTAAGATACAAATTTATATTATACATGAGGATGATTATGGAGTATATAGAATTAAAGGCCGAAATGATAAATCATAAGTTATTCGCTCATTTTAAACGTCATCAAATCGTATCACAGTGTTGGCGAAAAATTGGAGATAAGTGGTGCATTAAAGACATTGCATTTACGGATGACTGGGATGAAAACAATTACTCTAAACTAATAGCTTGCTTAAGAAACACTGTGACCGGAGGCGGTGTCGTATTTGGCGCATTCACAGATGGATTGTTGAAGGGCTTTTCATCTATAGAACCGGCTTTGTTCGGAAAAAGCAATGAATACCTTGACTTATCAAGCATTCATGTTTCAGAAGATATGCGGTCTTGTGGCATCGGAAAGGAATTATTCCGGTTATCAAAAGAGTGGGCGAAGCAACATGGTGCGCAGAAATTGTATATATCCGCGCATTCATCGGTGGAGAGTCAGGCTTTCTACCGGGCAATGGGCTGCGTGGAAGCACTTGAATATAACAAATCACATGTTGCAGAGGAACCGTATGATTGCCAATTGGAATGCCAGTTGTGAGTATAATGTCGTAATATGATTATTTTTCCAAGAGGGGTGAAAAAGATTGGACAAACCGTTATTAAATGATGCAAATATTTATCCGACCGATACAGTTTTAGCTTCTGTATTAGGCAATTGCAATGAAGTTTATAAGTCTTTTGCCGGTGCTCTTTCGGAATACAAAATCGAGTTGGAATGGCGCTATTACAATGACTATAAAGCCTGGCTCGGAAAAGCTGTTTCAAATAAAAAAACGATCTTTTGGCTTTCCGTTTGGCAAAGTTTCTTCAAAGTGAACTTTTACTTTACCGATAAAACCCGCCAAGGAATAGCAGATTTGCCTGTTGCGGCTGAAATAAAAGCGGTGATGGAAAAAGGACCGGTCAAAGGAAAATTTGTAAATTTAGCTATTGATGTTTCAGAATCAGCGCACCTCAAAGATATTTATATATTGATTCCCTATAAACAAAGCTGCAAATAAAAATTGCCGTGAAGGTAACATATTGTATAGAATACTACGAATATCCTTCATGCGGTAAAAAAGCCGTCCGCGATGTTGGGGACAGCTTTCAAGATTGTATATATTATTTCTTTTTTACCGGATAGCAAACTTCGGTTTCCCATTCTTCGGGGTTCTGCGTTTCATATGGGCTTACATGATAGATACTAAAGGAGGCTCCGTTGAAATCGTATTCGTTGTCCCGAACCCAATTTGCCACTGCTTCACTGACTTCGGTTATCTTTTCATAGCTGCCCTTGTAGGTAGTGTAATCTTTCTCTTGCGAAAATATGTGGCAATTGTTCCCTTCACCATACCGGAGTACGAGCTGTATATTGCTATTTTGATTCGTACTTTGACAAATTCCAGCCATTGCTCCAGATAATCTGCAAACAGCATATCCCGGTACGGAACGGTATTTTGTGTGTTTGATGAAAATGATTCCGGAAATATTTCTTTTGGTGTTGATAAAGGAAGCGAAAAATACTTTATCAAGATTGCTGGACTTCATACGATGTCCTCCTACATTTCAACCGATGCCGCAATATGCAACTTGCAGAAAGCAATCCGTGTGTATGAAGATATTAAGTATCCAAATCTGATTGAAATGTTAGAATACTTTCGCTTTGATGATCTATATGCCGCTGTTTTTAAATGGGTAGACGGTGAATGCCTTTTTGAGCACTGGAACTTTGAAAAATACGCAAATAATAAGTCAATGATTCCTCCGCGTAACAGATTCTGTCAGCTTACGTTTCAAAAAAAGACTGAAAGCATTTGATATAGTGCTTTTGTTTATGAAAACAGTGGCGCAGTCATCACATGACGAGTAATTACTTAATAGAAAATAAACATACTGTAAGTGAATTCCCTATTATATACAAAATAAATTTGGATTTATTTTTAAACCATACAATAATATTTTTACAAGAGGTTTATAACACAATATAAGCATTTTCTACGGTCACTATACTACATCAATCCATAATGTGTAAATACCGTCATCGCAATCATACCCCAAAATATCCCGCAGAAAGGGATGTTACGGTGATTATATGCCATTTAACCCACAAACACATAGCCATCAAAAGGTCTTGATTTTAAGGCTTTTTGATGGCTTTTTTCTCCCGTTGGTGAAATGTAATAAAAGTTCCGTTTGAGAGGTGATGTGGCTGGTTTTTCCTTGCACTCAACAAATGGAAGCTCAGAGTGTTCACTCGACAAACGGAAACAAGGTACCGGGTGCATTTTGTATCAAACTCGTGTTCTCGACCATCAAAAAAACGTCTTTTGTCTGTTAGGACAGAAGGCGTTTCTTCTTGCAATTTGGAAAAAAGCGGATCGGTTGCTTTCCCTGGAAATCTGTATTATAATAAATTTTATAATTGGGGTTCCTGGCTGACAGCAACGGCAAACCTTCGGAGAATTGCCGGACGAAGCAGTTCGTATATCAAATATCGAAAAGAGGATCTGAAAGAATGAACTTGGCAGCTGTTTTTTGTGACGGCATGGTATTACAGGCCCATTGCCCTATCCGGATTTTCGGTTCAGGGGAAGGGAAAGCGGAAGTACAGTTTCAGGGAAAGCGTTACCCCGCCACCGTTTCCGCGGGGAAATGGACGGCAGAGCTTCCCGCTATGTCTTACGGCGGTCCTTATGAAATGATCGTGCGGATGAACGGGGAGAAGCGGATTCTGCAGAATATTATGATTGGAGAGGTCTACCTCTGTGCAGGCCAGTCCAATATGCAGTTCCGTATATGTGACGAGATCCGGGGTGGCGAAGAGCATGGAAATCCCCATGTCAGGTATTATCTTTCCCCATATCCCGAATGTCACGGCGAGAAGCCGCTGAACGGCTGGGTTGTTGCTACGGGAGATCCGTTGCAGAAAATCAGCGCATTGGGTTTTCACATTGCAGACGGCATTGCCCGAAAAAAAAACATTACCGTTGGCATTGTCGGATGCTTTCAGGGAGCTTCGACCATCCAGAGTTGGATTCCGGAGGGAAGATTGACTGGGGAATTGGATATTCCCTTTGCAGATCGTTTTTTCGACAGCCGATACGAAGAATGTTTCTGGAACCATCGTGACGGTACCTGTTACCGGTCCACCTTTGAGCCGCTGGTCCCCTTCTCCTTTGCGGCGGTGATCTGGTATCAGGGAGAGAGCAATACTTCCGAAGCTGAAAGCGTGGTTTACGGAAAGATGCTGAAGGAAATGATTGCAGACTGGAGAGCGGAACTGAAGTCGCCGGAATTGCCCTTTTTTGCAGTGCAGATTGCAGATTATCTGCCCCGTGCGGACAGTCCCGCATGGTACCGTGTTCAGGAAGAACTGGCAAGGGCGGAGGCTTCGGAAAACGCCGTGTATTCCGTCCGCTCTGCAGATGTCTGCGAAAATAAGCAGATCCATCCCTGCAATAAACGTCCTCTGGCAGAACGGATCGTCCGGAGAGTCCTAAAGGAAACCGAGTAACCCTACCCCACCGGATTTTCAGGCGGATGGCTCTTACACATTTGTGCCGGCTAATATAAGCGTGAACAGGTGTCTTTTCGCTTTTCTTTCTATCATTTAGTACCTTTTAGCGCATCTTTACATATAAAAACCTCAATTTTGATACAATTGTATCGGAGCTGAGGTCTTAAATTTTTGCCTTGTATTTCCGTGGAGAATATGCTGTAATGGAATAATATGGTACACATATGTTCCATTACGCAGCAAACAAATACAATCGTCTCATTGGTTTTACCCAAATCAAAATTAAATGCTCAAAGGATTGAAGAAAAGGAGGATGCAGAATGAATACCAATAAAAAATACTATCTGTATTATCTGCTCTCCGTGCTAGGAATTTTAGCGGCATCATACCATAGTTTAAATACCTCCAAGATTAAATAGATTTGTAACACAGGACAGTCACCTTACCGACATTCATATTATAACTTGATGTACAGCATCGTGAAACCACCTGCTTGAAACTACTGGATTTATTTTTACCTTTTATGGTATAATGAAATGAGAGGGCAACACCCGCTCTTTTTCTTTTCTGAAAGCATCGGGTTCGTTGGGGAAAACGGACGATATATTATATAAAAAGGCCTGCTGTTACTGTAAAGTATGCAGGCATTTATGGAGGTTATTTTTTATGGTAAGAACCAGATTTGCGCCCAGTCCTACCGGGTATATGCACATCGGTAATCTGCGCACCGCACTTTACGGGTATTTATTTGCAAAAAAGGAAAACGGTCGGTTTGTACTGCGTGTGGAGGATACCGATCAGGAACGGTATGTGGCCGATTCTCTCAAGGTGATCTATGAGACTTTGGCGGAGACGGGCATTACCTATGATGAAGGACCGGACAAGGACGGCGGCTACGGTCCCTATGTGCAGTCTGAACGTAAGGATATTTATAAAAAATATGCGCTGCAGCTGGTGGAGCTGGGCAAGGCGTATTACTGCTTCTGCACCGATGAGGAGCTGAATCAGGCACGCGCAAAAGCGGAAGCAGAGGGCACTACCTATAAATACGACAAGCACTGCCTCAACCTTTCAAACGCAGAGATTGCGGAAAGATTGGCGGCCGGTATGCCCTATGTCATCCGTCAGGACACACCTTTTACGGGCAGCGTCAGCTTTAAAGATGCCATCTTCGGTGAAATTACGGTAGACTGTGCGGAGCTGGATGATATGGTATTGTTGAAGAGTGACGGTCTGCCTACCTATAATTTCGCCAATGTGGTGGATGATCACCTGATGTCTATCACGCATGTGCTGCGGGGCAGCGAGTATCTCTCCAGCACACCCAAATATAATCTGCTGTATCAGTCCTTCGGGTGGGAGCCGCCCGTCTATGTACATTTGCCTTTGATTATGAAGGATGCCCACAATAAGCTGTCCAAGCGCAACGGAGACGCCAGCTATCAGGATCTGATCGCCAAAGGCTATCTGTCAGATGCGGTGATCAATTATATTGCATTACTGGGGTGGAACAGCGGCACCAATCAGGAGATTTATACCCGGGAAGAGCTGATAGAAGCATTTTCACTGGAGGGCATCAACAAATCCCCCGCTATATTCGACCCTTTGAAGCTGATGTGGATGAACGGAGAGTACATGAAGGCCATGACGCTTGAACAATTCAATGAACTGGCTCGCCCTTGGTATGAGCAGTCGGCAGCAGCAGGGAAATATGATTATAATAAGCTTTCGCGCATACTGCAGTCCAGGGTGGAGATTTTCTCTCAAATTCCAGAAAAAGTGGCTTTTTTACCCCAGGTGGCAGAATATGCGCCCGAAATGTATCTTCATAAAAAGTTCAAGCTGGATTATGCGGGTGCACTGGAGGCGCTGAAACTGGCGAAAGATGCATTGGAAAAGCTGAACGACTGGACGGAGAGCAGCTTACACGATACGCTCATCGGGCTGGCGGCAGCAACGGGCATGAAGAACGGACAGCTGCTCTGGCCGGTACGCACTGCTCTCACAGGACTGGAGAGCACCCCCGGCGGTGCAATTGAGCTGGCGGACATACTTGGCAGGGCGGAGACGGTTTCACGCCTGCAAAAGGGCATTGAGAAGCTGCAGGAGTGTATATAAAAAACAAATATGAATATTTAGCAACGGCTTATAACTGTTCCGCAGCAAAAAGACAAAGTACGCAATAATGTATTTTGTCTTTTTGCTATGCGAAAAAGGAAAAAAGGTATTCCCTAGTTTTGCAAAGAACTGGAAAATAACCTTTGTAAGGAGAATCATGATGCACAGTATGCAGCCCGTACAAAAAAGCACTGCCACCCATAGAGTGAAAGTGCTTTTTTGTATATTATTTGATTAAAAATACGGGATGCGACTTAATCTATACCCCGTACATCGCAAACACCCAGCTTGTCACGCACTTTAACTGCTGTTTCCAGTACCAGCTCCTTGGAATGAGGCGCCAGACTGACGGGCACTTTGAAGTCCTGAGGGATGCGGTATTGCTGCAGCCAGTAGGCTTTTGCGCCTTTGATGTCGTCACAGATCGCCAGTATATCCTCCTGTGTCAAGGTGGGCGCGAAGGTGGTGCGGAATTCGTACGGGATATCCGCAGTCGTCAGCATGCCGATGCTCTCACGCAGCGTATCGGTATCCACCGCAGTGCGGATAATACTCTCGTATTTTGCCAGAGGTGCCTTGATATCCATAGCGATATAATCCAGCAGACCTTCCCCCAGCAGGCAACGCACTACCTCCGGATGGGAGCCGTTGGTATCCAGCTTGATCAGATAGCCCAGCTTCTTTACAGCCCGCAGGAAGGAGGCCAGATCCTTTTGAAGTGTAGGCTCGCCGCCTGTGACGACCAGCCCCTCCAAAAGTCCTTTGCGTTTCTCCAAATGCTCCAGTACAGTGCCTTCGCCGATCAGCTTCAGTCCTTGTGTGCGCAGTATATGGCGGTTGTGGCAGTACCAGCAGTCAAAGTTGCAGGCCGGTGTAAACACCACGGCGCAAACCGTGCCGGGATAATCTAAAAATGAGGTTTTGTTAAAACCGGCTATCAACATATCAGATCACGAACTCTTTCCGCATATGATATTCTTCCTTCTTACCGGGGTTAAAGTTTTTGACAGGGCGCAGATAGCCGACTACACGGGTCCAGACCTCTGCATCCGCACCGCAGGTGGGGCATTGGAAATGCTCGCCGGCGATGTAGCCGTGCTCATTGCATACGCTGAAGGTAGGTGTGAGAGATATATAGGGCATCTTAAATTTTTCAAATACAGTCCGGATCAGCTTTTTTGCGACTTCGATATCCTCAATGCGCTCACCCAGATACAGATGCTGTACGGTGCCGCCGGTATAGAGGGATTGCAGTTCGTCCTGCAGCTGCATTGCTTCAAAGATATCATCGGTATATTCTACAGGCAGCTGAGAGGAGTTGGTGTAGAAGGGCTCCTTCTCACCGGCAGTGATGATGTCGGGATAACGGGCACGGTCGATTTTTGCCAGACGATAGCTGGTGCCTTCCGCGGGCGTTGCTTCCAGATTATAAAAGTGACCTGTTTCTTCCTGGAATTCCACCATCAGATCGCGAAGGAAGTTCATGATTTCCAGCGCAAAGGTCAAGCCTTCGGGTGAGCCGATATTGGTGCCCATGAAGTTTTCGATGGCTTCATTCATACCGATCAGACCAATGGTATTAAAGTGGTTGTACCAAAACTCGCCTGTTCTTGCTTTTACATTGCGCAGATAGTGGGTGGAGTAAGGATACAGACCGCGGTCTGATTGCTGCTCTATGATCTTACGCTTGATCTCCAGAGAAGTCTTGCCCAGAATGGCGACATGACGCAGACGGTCAAAGAACTCTTCTTTTGTCTCGGAAAGATAGCCGATGCGGGGCAGGTTGATGGTGTAGACGCCGATAGAGCCGGTCATAGGATTTGAGCCGAACAGACCGCCGCCTCTTTTACGCAGTTCGGTGGTGTCCAGACGCAGTCTGCAGCACATGGAAACGGCATCCTCGGGGGACAGATCGCTGTTCACATAATTCGCAAAATACGGAATGCCGTATTTGCAGGTGATGCGCATGAAGTCATCCACGACAGGACTGTTCCATTCGAAGTCTTTGGTAATATTGATGGTGGGTATGGGAAAGGTAAAAACTCTGCCCTTGGAATCACCCTCCAGCATCACGGCGCAGAACGCTCTGTTGAACAAATCCATTTCCGCCTGATAATCGCCGTAAGTAGTTTCCTGATATTCTCCGCCAATGATGATCGGCTCGTCCTTCAAGGTCTTGGGTACCTTGATATCAAAGGTCAGATTGGAGAAGGGGCATTGGAAGCCTACACGGGTAGGAACATTGATATTGAATATAAACTCCTGCAGGCATTGCTTTACCTGGTCAAAAGTCATGTTATCTCTGCGTACGAAGGGTGCGCAATACGTATCAAAGCTGGACCATGCCTGTGCGCCTGCGGTTTCACCCTGCGTAGTAAAGGTGCTGTTCACGATCTGTCCGAGGAAGGAACGGAGATGTTTGGCGGAACGGCTCTCCACCTTTCCCTCTACGCCGCCGAAGCCATCGGTCAGCAGCTGACGCAGATCCCAGCCGGCACAATAAGGTCCGAAGAAGCCCAGATCATGGATATGGGCATCGCCGTTCTCATGGGCTGCGCGGACATCATCGGGATATACTTCATGGAGCCAGTATTTTTTTGTGAAGGTTTCACGGACATAGTTGTTCAAACCGTTAACGCTTTTTTGCATATTGGCGTTTTCTTTGATGTTCCAGTCACGGTCACCCAGATAGTCACCGAACATATTGATGGTAGCGCCCACCAGTGCATTGATCTCACGGGCGGAACGGCGTTTTTCACGATAGAGAATATATGCCTTTGCAGTACGGGCATGACCCTCCTCGATGAGCACTTTTTCCACTAAGTCCTGCACACCTTCCACATCGGGGATTTTGGAGCCGTATCTGGTCTCCACGAGAGCAATGACCTTATCAGTCAAGGTTGCCGCCAAGGCCTCATCATTACCGCCGCAGGCAACTGCTGCCTTGAAAATCGCTTTGGTAATTTTGTCCTTGTCAAAGGCCTCTACTCTGCCGTCACGCTTGGTAATTTTAGTAAACATATCTTTCTCCTCCTGTGTAATAAAATCATTTTTTTAATCCATCGAGCGGTTAATCCGTTCAGACATGACGCTTGCGTAATGCCTGCGTAAAGATTTGATGTGCATTCATTATACAACACACTACATATAGTGTCAATAGCAAAAATGACCACTAGATGTATTATTTTAAAATATTTTTTATATTGTCGCAGCATAAAATAAATAATGAAGGAAAAACTGGTTTGGCAAAAGCGTTTTGATGGGGTGCGGCTCAACATATAATAGCACTTAAAAAATGGCAAGCATGATTTCCGGTAGAAAGCTATACGGAACAGATATTTTTTTAATATAAATGAAACCTCTGTCAAACTTTTTCTGTTGCAAACTATTTGCTTTTATCCTTGGGGCACTGACTGCCGGTGGCGACAGTCAGTACAAAAACCTTCTCCGCGCCTGCTTTTTTCAATGCACGCGCACAGTCATTCACGGTAGCGCCTGTGGTGAAAATATCATCAACCAGCAGGATCACCGAGCCTTCGGGCAGCTTTTCAGATGCGGCAAAGACGTTTTTCATATTTTTCAATCGTTCTTCCCGTGTCATGTGCGCCTGAAATTCGGTCTTGCGCACCCTTTGCAGTATATTTTCATGCAAAGGCAGGTTACATTTTTTTGCAAGCTCTTTTGCCAGCAATGCGGATTGATTATAGCCTCTTTTGCGTCTGCGGCTTTTGTGCAGAGGGACGCAGGTGATCAGTGTGCATTGGGCGGAGATTTCTGCGGGGAGTGCCTCGGCCATGAGACGGGCCAAGGGGATGGCCAAGTATTGCTTGTTATCATATTTCAGAAGGTGCAGCAGATGGCGAATTATTCCGTCATAGAGCAGGGGTGCCATAGCACGGTCAAAAATGGGCGGATCCTGCATACAGTCCGCACAGAGACCCCTGATCTCTATCTCACGCCCGCACCTTTCGCAGATAAATTGCTGCGGAAAGGACAAAGCCTGTAAGCAGGGAGCGCACAACCCGCTCTCGGGGTCCACTTGCTCACTGTTACAGGCGATACAGCATAGATTCCAAGGAAAAATACGGTCCAGCAGCTTCATGTCTTTTTCTTGAGCTTGCTGCCCTGAGGACCGTCTTCGATGAGGTAGCCGGCGGCAATGATCTGATCACGCAGCTGATCGGACAGCGCCCAGTTTTTCTCTTTGCGGGCGGTGATACGCTGTTCCAGAAGCGCAAGCATTTCGGCGGGAGCTTCCTCCTCTTGCTTTTCAGTCAGCTTTTCTTCACATTTGCAGAGATCCAATCCCAAAATTTCATCCATCGAAAGAGCAGCTTCATAGATTCCCTGCCCTTTCGCACCGCTGCGCAGCAGTGACCACAGGATACCCAGTGCCTTGGGAATATTCAGATCGTCCAGCACCGCTTCCTTAAAATCCATCAATGCGCCGGTGATCAAGTCGTCATCTGTGGTATCTTCGGGTACATTTTTATTGGCAAGAACGCTCTCTAATAGCCGTCTATAGGCGGTTTGGGCGCCTTCCATACCCTCCCAGGTGAAGTTCAGCTTGTTGCGGTAGTGGGCATTTAAGCACATATAACGGAAGGCAAGGGGATCGTAGCCCTTGGCTTTCAGATCCTTCACGGTGTAGGTATTGCCCAGACTCTTGCTCATTTTGCCGTTATTGACCATCATGAATTCGCCGTGCATCCAGTAGTTGACAGCAGGATGCCCCAAAAGCGCTTCCGACTGGGCAATCTCGTTCTCGTGGTGCACAGGGATATGATCCACGCCGCCCGTATGCAGATCAAAGGTTTCACCCAGGTAGCGAAGTCCCAGCGCAGAGCATTCAATATGCCAACCCGGGTAACCCATCCCCCAGGGACTTTCCCACTGCATGATGTGCTCTTTCGGTGCCTTTTTCCACAGCGCAAAATCCGAAGGATGACGCTTTTCCTCATTGACCTCCACTCGTGCACCTGCAAGCTGGTCATCCAGCTTCAGTCCGGAGAGCTTACCGTAATGACCGAACTTTTCAATATCAAAATAAATGCCGTCGCTGGTCTCATAACCGTAGCCTTTCTCCACCAATCCCTGCACGAAAGTAATCATGTCCTGGATATGATCGGTGACTTTGGCAATGATCTCGGGCTTTTCGATATTCAATGCGGCAATATCCTCAAAGAAAATCTTGCTGTAGAATGCGGCGATTTCCCAAGGTGTTTTCTTTTGTTCTCTGGAGGCTTTTGCCATTTTGTCCTCGCCCTCGTCGCTGTCGCTGACCAGATGCCCCACATCGGTGATATTCATGACGCCCTTTATTTTATAGCCGTCCATCTTTAATGCTCTGCGCAGCAGATCCATAAAAATATAGGTGCGCAGATTGCCGATATGGGCAAAGTTATACACCGTAGGTCCGCAGGAATACATACCCACTTCTCCGGACTTTAATGTCTCCAAAGTTTCTTTCCGATTGGTTAACGTATTAAAAACGATCATGTTTCTTCTCCTCATATTTTTTCCTTCAAATTTGAATACTTCTTTAGTATTTCAAAAAGTATCGGTTTCCTATTCTTTGCCGACCTTCCGCTCCAATTCGGAGAGACGGACGCAAAGGCGCTGCAGCTCGGTGAGCACCGGATCAGGCAGAGCCTGATCCATGCTGTCCATAGGATTACAGGGCTTGTTGTTCACACGCACGACCCGACCGGGGATGCCCACCACCGTACAGTTGGGCGGGACTTCCTCCAGCACAACGGCACCGGCGCCGATCTTGGAATTATCACCGACTTTAAAGGGCCCCAGTATCTTGGCACCTGACGAAACCATGACGTTGTTGCCGATGGTGGGGTGACGCTTGCCGGTATCCTTGCCGGTGCCGCCCAGCGTTGCGCCCTGATAGATGGTGACGTTGTTGCCGATCTCGGTCGTCTCCCCGATAACCACCCCTGTGCCGTGATCGATGAACAGACCCTCGCCGATGGTTGCGCCCGGGTGTATATCGATGCCGGTCAGCCTGCGTGTCCGCTCGGAAATAATACGGGCAATCAATTTAAAATTGTGCTTAAAAAACCAGTGCGCACGGCGATGTCTGCGGACAGCCCGGTATCCGGGATAGCACAGCAGCACTTCAATGGCAGTGCGTGCGGCGGGATCTCTGTCAAGCACTGCCTGCATATCATTTTTCAAATGCCGGAACATAATTACCTCCCAAAAATAAAGCCTCATCTTCTTCAAAGACGAGGACGCTCGCGGTTCCACTTTGGTTGAACGAGAACTGCTCGTTCCACTCATGTGTCCGCATACGGGTAAAGGTATCCGGACGGCCCTTAACGCGGGCAAAGCGTTCTGCACAAATAGGAAACAAAGCTTCGGTCATTCCTGAAAAGCACAGACGGCTCAAGAGATGCACACACCGTCACCGCTCTGCCTGCCTTTCACCCACGGCAAGCTCTCTGAAAAGAGCGGTCAAAACGGTTTTTCCCTCTGTCATAGCCTTTACCAATTATTATTATACTATTATAACGGAAAGAAGAGCGTGAGGCAATAGATATTTTTTCGGAGGTCTTTTTTAAAAAACAGTACGCATTCAGAAGAGATAACGATCTGCCAATGCAATGATGTTGTGATATTTCTTATTCCGGTTATTGCGTTTATACAGATAAGTCGCCTGCCCGGCGGACAGTTCACAAGCAACCTTCAAGCAGTTTACGATTGATAGCGGCGCGCTTTCCAAACAGGCTTTGGCTACATCGGACGTCATTTGATCCTGAAGGATGCAATGGATTGCCATAGGAAAAATATTGTCCCCTTTGTCCATCATGAATTTTGCCGTAAATTCATCTTGATATTGATCAAACGCTTCCTGCTGTTCCATAGAAGTTATTCCTTCATATAAATAAAATGCTTCATAAACCGGCATTCTGCCATAAGC
>Ga0209373_10003619_pt1 | contig 14103 bp, 10 predicted proteins | sample Higcelweek5metaG_FD_187173 | JGI IMG/M metagenome (GOLD analysis project Ga0209373, IMG submission 187173) | Freshwater pond sediment microbial communities from the University of Edinburgh, under environmental carbon perturbations - High... | ecosystem: Environmental > Aquatic > Freshwater >...
ATGCCACCGTATTTTCCCTTGCCGAATATGAGGCAAACGATCTGCTTCTCGATCTGTACCCACTGATGGAAGCAGACCCGGAGTTTGACATAGACGATTATCTCCCGAATGTGATTGATGCATGTACTGTCGATGGAGAACTGTGCAAGATTCCCCTTCATTTCTCGGTCCATGGAATTACTGCTGCGCCATCAATTACAAATGGGATAACCGGTTGGACGCCCGCTGAATTTGACGAGATTGCAACGACACTTCCGTCTGATATGCAGATGCTTACGAGCATCACACAGCTTGAACTACTGAGAGAAATGCTAGCTGGATCCATGAGCTGTTTTGTTGATGAGAATACAAATGAAGTGAACTTTGAAACGGAAGAATTCTATAGCATGCTGGAACTTGCGAAGGAATATGGCGAGCCTGAACCTGCATCTGGAGAAGAAGAAGTCTATGTAGATATAAATGAACTCATACAAAACGGAATGTTAGCATGCAATACTTACGACACTATATATTTTACCGCTTTCTTTTCTTGTGTTTTCCCGGAGAAATTTGGCACAATGCCTGACATAATCGGATTTCCGTCCCCTGATAGGATGAGCTCGTATATATGCCCTGATGAACAAGTTTCAATCTCTTCCTGGAGTGACTGCCCGGAAGGCGCTTGGGCATTTATCAAGTACCTCCTGTCGGAAGAATATCAGACAGAGTATTCATACGATTATATGCTTACATACACTTCGACAATTCTCATTTCAGGCTTCCCCATCCGCACGGATTCTTTGCAGGCAATCATTGATCTGGCGATGGATCCACCTGATATAGGATTCAATGGGGAAGAAATGGTAGATGAACCGATTATCCTTACCCAAGAGCAGGCGGACGCATGTCTTGCCGCCATTGAGCAGTCAGATACGCTCTATTATCTTGATCTAGGGATCTATTCGATTATTGAAGAGGAGGTACAGTCCTATTTTCAGGATCAGAAATCCGTGGAGGATGTATGTGCGCTGATTTCTGATCGGATACAGACACTCGTGAATGAGCGGGGATAGGAAGAGAATCTTCGCATGCAATGGGGCGACTGTGTTTATTTGTGGATAAAAAGAGAGGCTGTTACCGTGGTGATCTTTGTAATCACTCATGTAACAGCCTTTATCCTTGTGGTGGGGCTGATGGGACTTGAACCCATACAATCTCACAATTGGCAGATTTTGAGTCTGCTGCGTCTGCCGATTCCGCCACAGCCCCGGAAATATTGTTCTCAAGAATTTTAACACAGCATCTTGAAAAGTGTCAACGAATAGTTTATTCTTTATGAAAGAAACCTTTTAAGCTGTATCCAGTGAGATCAGGAAGGGTGATATATGATAACTGCTTGGAATTGCAAGCGGGTTTTTCACATGTTTACCAGCCTTTTGACTCTCACAAGAGTACAGAAGGCTTTTTTGTATGATGAGGATAGTAGATACAAGGTTTAGAAGGAGAAGTAGGATGGCTGAAGTTTTTGAGAAATCCGTATTATTGGATGAGACAGCCGTGCAGAGAGCACTGACCCGTATTTCTCATGAGATTGTTGAGAAGAATAAGGGCCTTACGGATCTTGTTCTTATTGGGATTCAACGAAGAGGCGTGCCAATGGCACAACGTATTGCGAAGAATCTTGAGAGAATTGAGGGTGTGATGCCGGAAGTTGGGATTCTGGATATCACGTTTTATCGGGATGATCTATCCAAACTTAGCGCCCATCCAGTGGTAAATGGAACGGCAATCCCTTTTAACATAACTGATAAGACCGTGGTACTCATTGATGACGTCCTTTTTACTGGGCGGACAGTTCGCTCTGCAATCGAAGCAATCTTCGATATGGGAAGACCTGCGGCGATTCAACTTGCGATCATGATTGACCGCGGACATCGTCAGCTGCCTTTCCGAGCGGATTATGTTGGTAAGAATGTTCCAACTTCGATATCGGAGTCTATTCATGTTGAACTTACCGAAATTGATGGAAGAGATCAGGTTGTTTTGTGTGATGAGGTGCGAGTATGACGCTAAGAAATAAAGACCTTCTGGGAATGAAAGAATTATCTGCAGAAGAGATTTCTGAGATTCTTAAGACGGCGCAGGTTATGAAAATGGTTATGAAATCGGGAAACAAGAAGACGTCTCATCTCCAGGGGAAGTCAGTCGTTACTCTTTTCTATGAAAACAGTACACGTACGAGACTGTCTTTCGAAATGGCCTCCAAATTTATGGGAGCTGCAAGCGCGAATGTATCTACATCAGGAAGTAGCGTAAACAAAGGAGAGTCGCTTCTTGATACGGCTCGAACCATTGACATGATGGCAACAGATATCATTATTATGCGGCACAACCAGTCAGGCGCCCCGCATTTTATTGCTCCGCATGTTGATGCATCCATTGTTAATGCGGGAGATGGTATGAATGAGCATCCGACACAGGCACTTCTGGATATGTACACGATGCAAGATAAGTTCGGATCTTTAGATGGACTCGAGGTTGCGATTTGCGGCGATATTTTTCACAGCCGTGTGGCAAGAAGCAATGCGATTGGCCTGACAAAGATGGGCGCGAAGGTGAGAGTATCCGGACCTGCCACGATGATGCCGATCGGATTTGAGAAGATGGGTGCGAAGGTGTGCCGGAATATTTCTGAAGCAGTTTATGGAGCGGACATTGTCATGGGGCTTCGGCTGCAACTTGAGCGACAGACGAAGTCTCTGTTTCCTTCTGTGGCTGAATACGCCAAATTCTATTCGATAAGTGAACAGGTTCTATCGCTTGCAAAACCGGGTGCTTTGGTTTTGCATCCCGGACCGTGTAATCACGGTGTTGAGATGCCATCCTCCGTATATGACTCTTCACAATCTGCAATAAACGAGCAGGTCGCAAATGGTGTGGCAGTTAGAATGGCTGTCTTATATCTTCTTAATGTCAGGAGGAACCAAGAATGAGAATACGTCTGATAAATTGCAAGATAATGGGTGAAGGTGACCTTTGTGAATTGAATTTGGAAGATGGGTATATTGTGGATTCACTCACGAATACCCCTGACCGCATGATTGATGTAAACGGTGCAGCAGTTCTTCCCGGTCTCGTTGATGCGCATTGTCATCTGAGAGAACCTGGATTCGAATATCGCGAGGATATTGTTAGCGGAACGATGAGCGCAGCGAAGGGCGGCTTTACTTCGGTCTGCCCTATGCCCAATACCAAACCAGTATGTGATAATCCTTCTGTAGTCCGCAGCATTGTCGCGAAAGCGAAGTCGGAAGGCTATGCAAATGTTTTTCCGATTGGGGCAGTGAGTAAGGGTCTGGAGGGCAAAGAACTTGCCGAATACGGTCTTATGAAAGAAGAAGGAATTGTTGCGATATCTGACGATGGTCGACCGGTTGCAACGGCTGATCTTCTGCGAAAAGCGATCCTGTATGCATCTGACTTTGATCTTGTTGTTATGAATCATTGTGAAGAATTGTCGCTTGCTGACGGGGTAATGAATGAAGGATATCTGAGCACACAACTCGGATTGCGCGGAATTCCTACTGCTGCTGAGGACATAATGATTGCAAGAGATATCGTGCTTGCTGAATATCTGGGTCTAGCCATTCACATATGCCACGTCAGTACAAAGGGCGGTGTACGAATGATCAGGGAAGCCAAGGCACGAGGCGTTCGTGTGACGGCAGAAACATGCCCCCATTATTTCACATTGACGGAAGACGCATGTCTTGGCTTCGATACAAATGCTAAAATCAATCCTCCGCTTCGGACGAAAGAAGATACGATTGCCATTATGGAAGGTCTTAAGGATCATACGCTTGATATGATTGTTACCGATCATGCTCCGCATCATACTGATGAGAAGAATATTGAATTCTCGCTTGCAAATAATGGTATTGTAGGGTTTGAGACTGCGTTCGCACTAGGTTACACATATCTGGTCAGAACCGGATGTCTGTCACTCATGGAGCTTGTCGCATGCATGTCGGCAAATCCGTCCAATCTGCTCAAGCTCAATCGGGGTACGCTGGATGCTGGGTCGCCTGCAGACGTCGCTGTCTTTGATCTTTCCGAACCCTTTGTTTTTGATAAAGACAAGATGCTGACGAAAGGCAGGAATACTCCGTATCATGGGTACACCTTATATGGCGAGACACAGCTTACGATATGTGGAGGAGAAATTACCTATGAGAAATTTTGCTGATCGATTGTCTGAAGCAATTGAAAAAAAGAACAACCCTACCGTTATGGGACTGGATCCGCTCATTGAATATATTCCAAAAGAAATGCTGGCATATTGGAACGAGCATGTCGAAGACAAGGCGATGGCTTCGGCGATGGCGATTTATGATTTTAATAAGCAATTGATTGATTCTGTCTGTGAGATTATCCCTGCTGTCAAACCACAGTTTGCCTATTATGAGATGTATGGGGTTCACGGGATGGAGGCACTTCGCAGAACGATTGACTATGCGAAGAGTAAGGGATTGTTGGTCATAGCTGATGCGAAACGCAACGATATCGGGCCGACGGCATCGGCCTATGCAAATGCAATTTTGGGGGATACGGTTCTTATAGATGATTCTGTCTCTGCGATGTATGATGCGGATGCTATTACTCTTAATGCGTATCTTGGTATAGACGGAATCAAACCTTTTCTTGATGTTGCAAAGAATAAAGGTAAAGGCGTATATATTCTTGTCAGAACATCGAATCCATCTGCCGGTGATTTTCAAGACGTTCTCATGGAGGACAAGAGGCCGCTATATGAACGGTTTGCAAAAATGACAAGCGAATGGGGCGAAAGCATGATTGGTGAGTACGGGTATAGTTCTGTGGGAGCCGTTGTTGGGGCAACATGGCCGAAGCAAGCCAAGGAATTGCGTGACATTATGCCACATACTCCGATTTTGGTCCCAGGGTACGGAGCGCAGGGTGGAAGCGGGGACACAGCGGCGGTGAACTTTGATTCATCTGGAAAAGGTGCGATTGTTAATGCATCAAGGAGTCTGATGTGCGCATATAAGAAGAGAGCGGATCTTGATCCGATGCATTTTGCCGAGGCAACGTATGATGAGGCGATTCGTATGCGTGACGAACTGAAGGATGCCATTGCTCGCAAAATTGGATAGTTGCGGAGAAATGCATGCAACCGTCAGAAAACAGTGTATAATAATACGAGATTGTGAATAAATATATTCAACGTCTTTGCTGACTAGAAGGAGAATAATATGCCAAGAAGAAGTGATGTAACGCGGGTGATGGTAATTGGTTCGGGACCGATCATTATCGGGCAGGCAGCGGAATTTGATTATGCAGGTACGCAGGCATGCCGCGCGCTTAAATCGGAAGGCTTTTATGTTGTTTTGGTAAACAGTAATCCGGCGACCATTATGACGGACCCAGATATGGCTGACAAAGTATATCTTGAACCACTTAATATTGATGTAATCAAGAAACTCATTATTGACGAACATATTGATGGATTATTGGCATCTTTGGGTGGACAAACCGGGCTGAATTTTGCAATGGAGCTTTCGGAGTCCGGCTTCTTGTCGGATCGAAACGTGACTTTGATGGGCACGCAGGCTAAAGGAATTCGAATGGGCGAAGACCGGGAAGATTTTCGCGCGGCAATGATGAGAATTTCTGAGCCATGTATACCTTCTGAGACGGCCAATACGATTGATGAGTGTAAGCGAATTGCACATGAGATAGGATATCCCGTCATTGTTCGTCCCGCCTTTACTTTAGGCGGAACGGGCGGAGGGATCGTTGATGATGAAGAGCAACTCATCGAAATTGCAACTACGGGCATAGCGGTAAGCCGTGTTCATCAGGTTCTCATCGAGAAAAGTATCGCCGGCTGGAAAGAGATTGAGTTTGAAGCCGTTCGTGATGCGAAAGGTAATAAAATTACCATTTGCTCGATGGAAAATCTGGACCCGGTTGGCGTCCATACGGGGGACTCCATTGTTGTTGCCCCTGCACAAACCCTTACCGACGAAGAATATCAGACGCTTCGAACGTCAGCTCTGAAGATTGTTGAAGAGCTGCAAATTGTTGGCGGGTGCAACGTGCAATTTGCGCAACATCCGACACTTCCTGACTATGCGGTCATAGAAGTTAATCCAAGACTGTCGAGGTCATCCGCTCTCGCATCAAAAGCGACGGGATATCCAATTGCAAAAGTTGCCTCTAAAATTGCCTGCGGCTATGCCTTAGATGAGATTCCCAACGAAGTGACCGGTTGTACAAAAGCGTGCTTTGAGCCAGCACTGGATTACATCGTAACCAAGATTCCCAAATTCCCTTTTGATAAGTTTGTTAAGGCAAAACGTACACTTAACACACAGATGAAGGCTACAGGCGAAGTCATGTCTATTGCAAATACCTTTGAAGCTTCGCTTATGAAAGCTGTACGTTCTCTTGAACTTAACATTTATGGTCTCAAGGTGCCTGTCATATCAGAGCTATCCTTCGAAGCGCTTCAGAAGCGTCTATATATTGTTGATGACCTTCGTCTTTTCGTTCTTGCAGAAGCCTTGCGTAGAGGAATCAGTATTGAAGAGATCTACGCTATTACTCGAGTTGACAAGTACTTTCTTACGAAAATACGAAAAATTGTTGAAGTCGAAGAGAGCCTGATCGCCTGTTCAAAAGGCGCTGAATTGACGGATGATTTGCTGATCAAGGCCGTAAAAATGGCGTTTGTGGATTCATATATTGCGAAACTCACTGCAAGTGAGACCGCTGATATTCGCGCAAGACGAAAAGGACTGAATCTGTATCACACATTTAAGATGGTAGATACATGTGCAGGAGAATACAAGGCGATTACTCCATACTACTATTCAACATTTGATCGATTCAATGAAGCAACGCGAACGGACCGAAAAAAGGTTCTTGTATTAGGATCAGGGCCGATTCGCATAGGTCAAGGAATCGAATTTGATTATTGTTCGGTTCATTCTGTCTGGGCGCTTCGTAAACTTGGATATGAAGCGATTATTGCCAATAACAATCCTGAGACGGTATCGACGGATTTTGACACTTCCGATCGTTTGTATTTCGAGCCGCTTACACCTGATGATGTGCGTGCCATTATCGAAAATGAGAAGCCGGACGGGTGCATATGCCAATTTGGTGGGCAGACAGCCATTAAACTCATTAAAGCCGTATCAGAAATGGGTGTACCGATTTTCGGGACGTCTGCCGATATGGTTGATGCGGCAGAGGATAGAGAGCGTTTTGATGCAATCCTTGAGTCATGTGGGATAAAAAGACCAAGCGGTAGTACGGTTTTCACGACAGAAGAAGCAATTGCTACGGCAAACGAGCTTACATATCCTGTACTGGTTCGACCTTCGTATGTTCTTGGCGGACAAGGAATGGCCATCGTATATAACGATACAGAAATGGTCGAATATATGCGCATAATTAACCTTGTTGAGCAAGAGCATCCGATTTTGGTTGACAAATATCTGCGCGGCGTCGAACTCGAAGTTGATGCGGTGTGTGATGGAAAAGATATACTCATTCCAGGAATCATGGAGCATCTCGAAAGGGCTGGCGTACATTCAGGCGATTCGATATCCATTTTCCCTGCCTATATTCCTGATCGAATCCGCGACACGATTGTCGAGTATACGCGCCGCCTGGCGTTATCACTACAGGTTATTGGTCTTGTAAACATACAATTTATTCTCTTCAACGATGAGGTCTATGTTATTGAGGTTAATCCTCGTTCGTCAAGAACAGTCCCATATATCAGTAAGGTGACAGGCATTCCTATTGTTGATGTTGCTACACAGATCATGCTGGGCGGAAGTCTATCAGATTTCTCGTTTGGAACAGGACTCTACGCAAGGTATCCATATGTTTACGCGATAAAGGCACCGGTATTCTCATTTGAGAAGCTTCACGATGTAGACGTTAGCCTCGGGCCAGAGATGAAAAGCACGGGTGAGGTTCTGGGTCTTTCGACTAGCTATGCTCAGGCCATGTACAAAGCCATACTAGCATCAGGCTTCAAATTTCCAAATCGTGGCGAAGGGGTTCTGCTAACAGTAAGGGACAGCGACAAAGCCGATCTGATTCCACTAGCCGAGAAGCTCCTGAAATTGGGATATGAATTGTATGGAACCGGCGGTACAGCAAATTACTTAAATAAAGCTGGTATACCAACAAATTCAGTTCGCAAACTTGAAGAGGCGCATCCAAACTCAAGTGATTACGTGGCAAACGGATCCATCAGGCTCCTTGTTAATACGGAGTCAAATGGCTCTGTTATGGTTAATAATGGCTTCAGATTGCGCAGAACATGCATCGAACACGGAGTCCCGACAATTACGTCGCTTGACACGCTCGTTGCTGTCATAGAGTGCCTTGAGCGAGACATCAAGCCGAGCGACTTAATTGCATATGAGCTATCTGTTTTCGCGGACATTGTTTCCAAGACAAGATTCAATCATCTCCCTCAGAATGAGACCCCGCCGGAAAACAAAATGTTACTTAAGTAGGAGACTTACATGGAAAAAGAGTACAGCATCAGCCTTCTTTCAAAAAAGACCCTTGCCAAAGAAAATGTCATGATGACTTTTCAGTGCCAAGAAATTGCAAAAAGAGCTATGCCAGGTCAGTTTGTGAATATATCATGTGACCATTTCTTGAAGCGACCGTTTGGAATTTGCGAAGTTGACTCAATAAATGGAACCTTCTCAATAGGTGTACGTGTCGTTGGGGATGGAACAAGAGAAATCACGCTGGCTGAAATCGGAGATGTATTTGATGTTCTGGGTCCTCTTGGAAACGGATTTTCATTTGAAGGGGTCAAGAAAATCATTGCAGTTGGTGGTGGAACAGGGATATATCCGCTCTATTTTGTACTTGCATATGCCAAACGGCTTGGAATTCCCGTTACCTGCATAAATGGATTTAGAAGCAGAGAGGACGCGTTTCTGACAGAGGAGTGCAAGAAATTAGCGACTCGGGCGTTATTTTCGACGGATTCCGGAGATTACGGGATCAAAGGAAATGTCATGGATGCGCTTGCGCAATTGTCAGAAGATGAACTTTCGGAAGCGACTGTTTTTGTTGTCGGGCCCGAGATCATGATGAAGAAGGTATCTGTTTGGGCAATGGAGAGAAGTCTGAGTTGCAAGGTATCGCAAGAGCGAAAAATGGCATGTGGCATCGGTATTTGTCTTGTTTGTATTTGTAAAGTTAAGGCGCGAGATGAATCGGCAGAATTTCATCACGTTCGCTGCTGTAAAGAAGGTCCCGTTATGGATGCTAAGGAGGTAATATGGTAGATTTATCTGTTCGTATAGGTGATCTTACTCTGAAAAACCCCATAACACTTGCATCTGGAACATGTGGATTTGGTAGGGAGCTAGCGTCCTATGTTGACTTCGCGAATATTGGCGGTATTTGTTCGAAAGGTCTGACTCTTCTTCCTCGCGAAGGTAATCCTGGATGCAGAGTCGCAGAAACTCCTTCGGGCATGCTTAATAGTGTAGGTCTCCAAAACCCTGGTATTCAAGCTTTCTTGGAGGATGAACTTCCCTTCATGCAAACCCTTGGAACAAGCATCATTGCAAACGTCGCTGGACATAGTACAGATGACTACATAGAGATGGTTACAAGACTGGGTGGCGACGAGGTGGAAATTGACGCCATTGAACTGAATTTGTCTTGCCCTAATGTAAAAGAAGGATGTATGACAATCGGAGCGTCAGAGAAAGCGATATTCGATCTTGTCAGTATTCTTCGGAAACGAACGAAAAAACCTCTATGGGTTAAGCTTACCCCCAATGTAACTTCCATTTCGCAGATGGCACTTGCCGCTGAGTCGGCCGGAGCAGATTCTGTTGTTCTCATCAACACACTGCTTGGAATGGCAATTGATATAAAGACGAGGCGACCCATTTTGCGCAACAATACGGGTGGGCTTTCAGGGCCAGCCATCAAGCCGATTGCACTTCGGATGATCAGCGAATGTTACCAAGTGATCTCGATTCCCATTATTGGTGTCGGTGGAATTATGACAGCTAGTGATGTTGTTGAATATATGCTTGCCGGTGCGACAGCCGTAGAAGTGGGTACAGCCTCTTTACTTCATCCAGGTATATGTGAGAAACTTGTAGATGATTTGAAGACATATGCAGAGGCAAACGCGATTTCGGACATTAAGGATTTGACGGGAGAGCTTAAGCTCTGGGAATAACTGACTTACGTTACAGAAAGGGTATGGTAATTTCCATGCAAGGTATATTACTATGAACAATCCGATTATTGAAGCTCTCTTTTCCACCAATGCGATCCAAGTATGCGAGCCAGAACATCCGTTTTGGTATACATCCGGAACTCTTGGTCCTTTTTATATAAATACGCATTTTTTGTACAGAAGTGAACAAGACGCGGCAAATCTTCTCCTTCTGATTGAAGAAGCAGCGGCAGCTGACCGGATTGCCTTTCCGCAATTTATCCTTGGGGATCTCGTAAAAATGTATGAATCATGCGAAATATTCCGTATGGTTACGGATAAAATCGTAAGTGAGGCGAGTCAACTTGATTTTGACTTTGTTTCAGGCGGTGAGAGAAGAGACTATTTCTTTTCCATTCTGCCGGCATATCTGATGCATAAACCGCATCTTTGCATCTTCAAAGACCTTCAGGCTGTCTATACATCAGCGGACTTTACAGAGACGATTCCAGTCTATGAGGCAAAGCTTGCCGGGAAAAAAGCGCTTCATATTGCTGATTTAGTGACGGAAGCATCAAGCTATCTGCGCGCGTGGATACCTGTAATTCGCGAGTTTGGGGCAGATATGCAAGATACAATTGCAATAATTAATCGCAAACAGGGTGGTGAAGAGGCGCTTCTTAATGAGGGTGTTAAGCTCCACAGCTTTGTATCTGTTGGAAACGAGTTATTTGAAGAAGCACGGACAACGGGTAAGATAACAAATAAGCAATACGAGCTCGTTATGGATTTTATGTCTGCACCCAAAGAATTTATGCATAACTTCCTGCATTTACATCCGCAATTTATTTCAGAGCAGCTGGCCCTTGGCGGAAAAGCAAAAGAACGTGCCGAAATGGCGATCAGCAAGGGCTATGCGAATCATCCTGACTGTCGGACAAAATGAGATGATTTTACGTAAAGAAACCATGTCAGAACACATATCTCCGGTCAGCAAGATCCCCTACACGCTCATCTTTAGCAAGCGGAAGACCCTTACGCTGCGTATTGGGAAAGAGAATGCCGTACAGGTGCTTGCGCCCATGCGGCTTAGCATTTCCAGAATTGATGCGTTTGTTGATAATAAGTCAAAATGGATCCAATGCAAGCAAAGAGAATCTGTTGAGCGTGAACTTTTACCCGTTCTCTCCGATGAGCAGAAGAAAATATATGGTGACTTGCTTCGAAAAAAAGCCGCTTGTTTCCTTGATACGTATGTAGGAATGAAGCCGAATAAAGTCTACATCCGGTTTTCATCATCAAGATGGGGAACCTGTTCGTCTCTTGGAAATATATCGCTGAATGGTTATCTGGCATTACTCCCTGACGACCTGTTCTTGTACGTAATCCTGCATGAGCTGACGCATCTGGAGCACATGAATCACGGGAGAGAATTCTGGTTGACTCTCTCTCATAAAATAGATCAGCCAAAAACATACAGAGATCGACTCGCAAACTATAGGCTGCCCTAAGAGAAATCTCTTTTCAAATGTACGAAGCTTCAAACTATCAATTTTTGATACATTGAATCTCAATTTCGCATGCTATATACTAATTTTAGTCTGTCGAGGGCGAATTTCGATCGTGAAGGGGCGAGTAGAATGAAGAATATTCCTCTCTATGAAGTGCGGAAAATTAGAGATCTTCGGGATATGCTGACACAGAGCGTCATGCTGTATCAGGATATGACCGCATTTATGATTAAAAAGAAAAGAGGCATGCCATACGAGAATGTCTCTTTTAGGCAATTTGGTGAAGATGTAGAATCAATGGGAACAGCACTATCGAATCTTCTTGGGTTAGGAAGTCGCGTGGCAATTCTATCGGAGTCGAGATACGAGTGGTATGTCTCGTATCTTTCTGTAACAAACGGAACGGGTGTCGTTGTACCACTTGACAAAGAACTTCCTCCTCAGGAGATTTCCGGACTCCTCAATCGATCGCAAGCAGATTGCATTATTTATTCTGCGTCAAAACAAGGACTTGTTGATTCGATTCAGTCAGAGATCAAGTCGGTAAAGTACTTCATATGCATGGATGCACCCACGCAGACAAACGCACTTGATTTTCATTCTCTTATGTCCGATGGGAAGAGAATGGTAACTGAAGGGAACAGACTTTTCATTGATGCGCCGCTTGATCCGGAAGACATGACAATCTTACTATTTACCTCAGGAACAACAGATCGGTCAAAGGCTGTCATGCTTTCGCAGAAAAATATCACAGCTAATCTTGAAGGCATGTGCGCAATGATATATATCGGCCCGGAAGACGTCTTTCTGTCTGTTCTCCCGCTTCACCATACATATGAATGTACCTGCGGCTTTTTGTGCCAGATTTATCGCGGATCTGCCATTGCGCAGTGTGAAGGACTCCGATATATTATTCCCAATATGCAGGAGAGTAAGGCGACTGTTATTCTAGTCGTCCCGCTGATGCTTGAGATGTTTCATAAAGCGATTATGAAGAAGGCGAAAGCAGACGCCACTGCTTCTCGAAAATTCGCTTTGGGGGTCACTCTATCCGGCTTCCTTCGCAAAATCGGTTTTGATCAGAGGCGCAAGATTTTCAAGGCTGTTCATGATAATTTTGGCGGTCGGCTTCGTCTTATCATCTCGGGCGGAGCCGCGGTTGATCCACAGGTTATGAAGGACATGCAGAATATGGGGATTCACTGTATTCAGGGATATGGACTTACGGAGTGTTCGCCGATTCTCGCGCTGAATCGCGACGTGGACTACAACAACTTATCGGCAGGACTAGCTATGCCAGGTGTGGAAATTAAGATTATTGACAAAGACGAGAATGGGGTTGGAGAGATTCTTGGTAAAGGACCGAGTGTTATGATCGGGTATTACGAGAACGCGGAGGCGACTCGTCTTGCTATTGACGAGGACGGATTCTATCATACGGGAGATCTTGGGTATCTGGATAAGGATGGGTTTGTCATCATCACCGGACGTAAGAAGAATGTCATTATTTCGAAAAACGGGAAGAATATCTTTCCCGAAGAGATTGAAGCACTTCTATCGCATTCTGCATATGTGAATGAATCCATTATTTCCGGCGAATTTGATGGGAAAGATGATGTTGTTGTTACGGCAACCATATTCCCCAATATGGATGCTGTCGAGGAATCACTCGGTCCAGATCCGGAAATCGAATCCGTACAGGCATTGCTATATGAAGAAGTGCATAAAGTGAACGAACAATTAGTGTCATATAAGCATGTGCGAAAAGTGGTCATTCGTGATACAGAGTTTGAGAAGACAACATCGAAGAAAATTAGGAGATCATATATCGATAAATAATAGCTATTCGTTATTTACTGTTCCAAACGCTATGCGAATGGATGAATCTGCTCCCCGTGAGATTGATAGGCATAATCACATGCGCCTACAATGGAAGGGGAGTATTCAATTCAAGAATCATTCAGAGAAGCAGAGGAACTTCAGTCATAGCAATTGATTATTGGTGGACAGAAGTAGCTGAGCAAGAGCAGAAGGGCTTTCCGAACAGCCAGTATCTGTGATGTATCTGATGAAGTTTCATGATTATTGACCATTTCGTTCAATAATCATACGCTACTGACGCAATTGTTTAGCCAGCAAGTACAGCATTCAGCAGTATTTCAGAAACAATCAAGTTCATCTGACTTATCGCACAAATGGACACCAATATTTTCTGCGATTTGCATATAGCGAAGTCGCTTTTTTTTTTTTTGTATAATCGACATTAATATCATTGACAGTATAACAATTACATAAGAAGAATGAATGTTTATGTTGCGCAGCATCTACATATAAAAAAGTAAGGAGCGAAAGACTATGAAAATG
>Ga0209373_10003620_pt1 | contig 14097 bp, 11 predicted proteins | sample Higcelweek5metaG_FD_187173 | JGI IMG/M metagenome (GOLD analysis project Ga0209373, IMG submission 187173) | Freshwater pond sediment microbial communities from the University of Edinburgh, under environmental carbon perturbations - High... | ecosystem: Environmental > Aquatic > Freshwater >...
AGCGAATGCTGCAAATGACAAAAATGCGTCCACAACGTCTTCCTGTGGCATAAGCACATCCCAGAGTGCCTGTATCACTTTATATGCCACAACAGCCCCACATATGCCTGGAAATGGATAATTGCAGTCTGCCCGATGCGGATTTATCACGGCATCCCCTGATGGCAAAATATACTGTTTTGTGCCTGTGCCATCCTCTGCAAGGTCATATAGTATTTCATGATGATCCATAATAACAACCATCATCCCTAGTTCCTTCGCATGTGCAATCTGATCAATAGCAGCGATTCCGTTATCGCATGTCAAAATCATTTCGATTCCATCCTCATATGCACTACAGATCATACTATCGCTAATTCCATAGCCGTCCTTTATCCTGTCGGGTAATTTTGCGTCCACGACAGCACCGCATCTTGTTAGTCCCTCCAGCAATATATAGGTGGCGCAAATTCCGTCAATATCATAATCGCCAATAATTCTGATTCTACGATGCATTTTAATGGCCTGTTCCATCAAATCGACTGCCATATCCATATCTTTCATCTCATATGGATTGTACAGGTGCGCAATCGTACCATGCAAAAACAGGGATATTTCTTCATCAGAAATAATATCCCTGTTTCTTAATATACGAGCAATAATTGGTGATATGTTATGTTTCTTCGCTATCTCATCAAAATCGGCCTTCTTTGCCGTAACGAACCAATTAGCCATATTCTACTTATGCCACTTTCTTCTTTCCCATCTTTTCCTTAAATATATACCACATCGAACCTGCTAAGCATACAGATGAGTAACAGCCACAAACCAAACCTACAATAAGTGGTAACGCAAATTCTTTGATTGATGTTACACCCATAATATACAGGACCACAACCATAATTAATGTTGTTAATGAAGTGAAGATACTTCTAGAAAGTGTCTGTGTAATGCTGTTATTAATAACTTCTTCCAGCATATCATTTCTCTTCATCTGCCCGAGGTTTTCACGAATTCTGTCAAATATGACTATTGTAGCATTAATGGAATACCCGACTATGGTCAGCATACATGCAATAAAAGTGCCTCCAACTGATACCCTGGCAACTGCATAGAATGCTAAAACCACCAAGACATCATGACATAAAGCAAGCACAGAACTTGCGCCAAATCTTAAATCTTTAAATCTGAACCAGATATATACCAGCATGCAAAGTGTCGCGATAACAACTGCAATAATAGAATTTGCTTTCATTTCAGAACTGATGGTAGAACTGATATTCTCTGCCGTAATGAGACTCTTATCTACTCCGAAATTACTAACCATTGCATCATCAAATGCTTCTCGTTCTGTCACAGACAAAGTACGTGTCTTAAATATGACTTCATTCGTACCTGCTACTTTCTGTGTCTGTACATTGCCATCGCCTGTTATTTCCTCTATGATTGGCACTACCTTAGCATCCAAATCTTCAATTGGCATATCCTCATTGAAGGTTATATTTGTGGAAGAACCGCCGAGGAATTCCAAGCTGTAATTCAGTGATCCAATACCATTTGCCTTGTTCACTCCCATAAATACAAATCCACATATAATAACTACAAGAGAGGCAGCAATAAACAACTTCCGTTTTGCAAGAAATGCAATTGGCTTATTTTCCTTTCCTGTTCCAAACAATTTCTCATTTTGCAATCCAATTGCATAAAATGCATTTAGAATAAACTTCGTTACAAAAAGAGCCGTAAACATAGACAATATAATACCAAGTGCCAATGTCTGCGCAAATCCCTTGACAGCGCCTGTCCCCATGAGTCCAAGAACCACTGCAGCAATCAATGTTGTCGCATTACCATCGATAATGGCCGACAATGCCTTTTGAAAACCAATTTTGATTGAAGAACGAATCGTTTTGCCACTTCGTATTTCTTCCCTGACTCTCGCAAAAATAATGACATTGGCATCTACTGCCATACCAATTGATAAAATAATACCTGCGATACCTGGTAACGTCAGTGTAATATTAAAGAAATTCAGCATCAGCATCATCAAAATAACATAGATGAAAAGTGCTATCGAAGAAGCAAGACCAGGAATCAGATAAACCACACACATAAATAAAATGACTATTGCGAGACCAATGATACCCGCCTGGATGCTTGTCTGTATAGCTGTTGACCCAAGCTGCGCTCCTACAACATTAGAACGTAATTCATTCAGTGTCAGTTTTAATCCACCAATACGAATGGTCGAAGCTAAATCTTCTGCTTCTTCAAATCCACCTATTTTGGTAATATAAGCCTGTCCTCCAGTGATTGCACTTTGTACCGAAGGTGCACTTATAATTTCATCATCATAAACAATAAATATTACTTCATTCGTAATTGCTGCTATTGTTGTCGCCTCTGCAAATTTCTTAGTTCCTTCTTCTGTCAGCGATAACTCAACCATATACTCATTCGTACCCATATCATTTGTCGAACTTGCTGCAGTCGCAGCCTTTACATCAGTTCCTTCTAATACAACAGAACCATCTGCCTGTAGATCTTCAATGCTCTTTATAAGTGTATATCCACTGGTTCCATCTGCATTCACACCATATGTATAGTTGGGTTCACCTACCAGATTCTTCTCACTTACAAAATATAAAGAGCCTGGTTTTCCCAAATCTGTAAGGATTTGATTTGCATCTGTCACTCCTGGGATTTCAATATTAATTCTATTATCCCCTTCTTGGTATACCTGTGCCTCAGTACTATACCCTTCCACACGTTTCTGCAGTTTATAAATCGTATCACTCATATCCTTCGAAGATGGATTATCTCCTTCTACCTGATATGTGATGCTTACACCACCTGCTAAATCAAGACCAAGCTTTACATTTTCTACTGCTCCTGTTTTTTCTGCCCCTATACCAAAAATGGCCACATAGCCAAGTCCTGCAATTAGCAAGACAGTAATCAGAAGGACTATAATTCCCTGACTCTTCTTCATCTCATACTCTTCCTTTTCTTCTTATTCACAAACAGAGACGCTAAAATTCTGCCACTATTCTTATCACTAGTGTTGCTTTTACCCATTGCATAGTATATCACAACTCATTATCGAATTAAAGAACTATTTTCACTGGCCAAAATAACTTATAACTGCAATCACTGCAATACATACAACCACTACTAAAGCAACCTTAATCCATGAAATTGGTGATGCACCACCCACTTTACCTGTCTCGCCATTTACCATAAACTGATATACCTTCTGCTTATAATTAAATGCTGATATCCATACTGGAAGCAGTACATATTTATAGGTAATGCTCTTATACTGCGTAACAAGATTAACGCCTCTAACTTTATCTGCATTTTTTTCACTTATAATCTGTGAGCTAATTGCACTGGTCAGGCGCTCTTTGATATAGTTTTTTGCTTTTTCCCAGGCATCCTTTAGTCCAACAGAATATCGTTCTGAAACGAAACCTGCTATATATTCTGGCTTATATGACTTACTGTTATTTGTATCAAATGGTGCAATATCGTGCATGGTGGATACTTCATGCCGTGTACTTCCTTCAACCAACTGATCATCAATCTTTTCTGTATAAGTACCTGATGTTGGATGCCAGTCAGTAACTGTTGTAGTATTCCCTTTCGAATCCCTTACTGTACGATTCTTACCATATTGAGCAGTATATGTTGACATCGTATCCGCATCAAATGTCCAAAACGGGAGATATGCGCCCTTGAAATTCTCTGGCTTTGCACTTTCCTTCGCCTCTTTAGGGCAGAACCACTTTCTCTTAATCCAGATTTTAAAATTTTCGCCTGCCTGTTTTGCCGTGATTTTAAATGGCACTACACCGTTAGGCGCTAATGTGGTAATATCATTTGCTTCCATGACCTGATTGGAACCACAGTACGGACATATGTCTGCTGTTTCCAGCGCATCATATAAAGATTCAGCACCACACGAATTACAAACTACTGTTTTCTTTTCTACACCCCAGTCACAGCTCTCAAGTAGCTTTGCGCCTTCAAATGCCTGCTCCTCTGCTGCATCCGCTAACTCACTGCCATTAATCGCAATTTCTTCTTCATGTCCGCAATATGGGCAGGAAAGTCCACCTGTCTTTGGATCAAAATCCATGGTTCCTCCACATGCCGGGCATTTTCTGTCTGTTTCCTGACGTGTATCAGCCTGTTTAATATTGATTTCCTCTACATTTTCAAACTTTTCATCCATTGTCTGAGCTCCCTTCATAGAACAAGAACGCAGGGTCAATACTCTCTGCGTTCAATTTATATACTATATTATACTTTTTACCGTCTTCTGTAAATAAGAATAACTAAAATTTTTAATCATTTTATCTTTTTTTTCGTGAAAGATTCATGGTTGCTAATCCAAACAAAAGAACTGCCGTTATCAATAGTATTGCTATGCTTTCAGATGTACTTACAAAATGATTTCCAAAAGAAAATACAACACCCATTTTTTCTTTAAATTCTATTAAATATTCTGTTGGAATGTCTTTAAAAGATTCTTTCATGACCTCCTCCATCATCACCTGTCGAAGCATTCCTGCTCCATATGTAGGTGGAAAACATTTCATAACAAACTGCACGCCCTCTGGCAACTCTCCAATGGGTAAATACATACCCGTTAAAAATCCAATTAAAGTACCTAATATGGTAGAAATACTAGTAAATGCATTCATACTGGACACAAAGCTAACAATCAAAAAAATAATGGCAGTATTTGTCATCGTGGTTAATATGATTAATCCAAAAATTTTAATCATAGCGCCTATTGGTAGAAGTACTCCACCTGTAACTATAATATAAACCTCTCCTAAAGCAAACGTTAAAAAACTCATAATTACGCCTATGGAAAATGCACTCAAAATATAACCTGTAATGATATTACTCTTTGGAACTGGTGCCGAATAAAAATCTTTTGATATTTTTTTTGCCTTATCTTCCACCATGGTGGAAAACGCGCCTAATGAAGTCGTGATACTTGTTACCGCAAGTAATCCTGCAACAATCCAGCTATTGAGCAATTCCTGCGCCTGTTCCAATGGAATATCTTCTGTCCACACATCTCCTAAAAACACCAGATATAACCCTAAAATAATAAATACTGCTAACAATGAAAAAAGTACTGCACTTTTGTCTCTAAAATATATTTTCAAGTTACGTGTCGTAAAATTTGCTACTATATTCATATTTGAATTCCCTCACTCTCTGCATTCTCTTCCTGTTATTTTTATAAAAGCATCATCCATCGTTCCTCTAAGTACTTCAAACCCATTAATGAATTCTTTACATTTTTCGAGTATTTCCAAGGATGACATCGTACTGGGAATACTAATAATCATTTGATCTGCTATCATTTTATATGCCCATTCATTTTCCTCTAGTACTTTTTTTAAGCTCTCTTTCTCCTTGGCAATTAGCACGATAGAATCAGTTGAATATTTTTCTTTTAGTTCCGATGGTGTTCCTTTTGCTGAAATCTTTCCTTCATCAATGATGATTACATAATCCGCATCTGACGCTTCTTCCATGTAATGTGTGGTTAAGAAAATAGTCATTCCCAGTTTATTTTGCAATTCACGGATCGTACTCCAGACATTTTTTCTTGTCTGCGGATCTAACCCTGTTGATGGCTCATCCAAGAACAAAATCTGTGGGGTATTAATAAGTGCTCTCGCTATATCTGCCCTTCTTCTCTGCCCGCCTGATAATTTCCCATAGGGTCTGTCCAGAAATTCTACTGTGTCACTTATGTTTGCCGCTTCCTCCACCGAGGCTTTTAAGTCGCGCCCTTTCAGCCCATAAAAGCTGCCACGTATTGTCAGATTTTCTCTTACTGTCAAGAGTGGATCTAACAATCCATCTTGAAAAACCGCCCCAATAGATTTTCGAATTTCATCGTCCTCTTCTCCTAACTTCCAGCCGTTAATGAATACTTCGCCAGCGTCAGGCTTTAGGAAGGTACAAATCATATCAATGGTTGTTGACTTTCCGGCACCATTTGGTCCGAGAAATGCAAATAATTTTCCGCGTTCCACATAAAAATCGATTCCCTTGACCGCTTCTACCTGACCATAGGATTTTCTCAGTCCTTTCACTTCTACAATTTTATCCATTTTATTTATCCCCTACCTCTTTCATATTTTAAACTATTATCATTATAAGCAAGCAAAAAAAAACTGCAATATCTATGCAGGTAGGTTGTCGTATAAGGGTGGTAACATGCATATGCAAATTGGTAAGATGCATTATAAAGCAGTGTTTCAAAAAAAGAGTTCTGCATTTTTCATGCAAAACTCTTTCAATACTATAAACACTAATTACAAAAAACACATATCTATAGTACATCATTCTCTGAGTTTAGCAGAATGACATGCACTCGAACACCTATCCAATATTCCTGAACACTAATATATTTATATTTTGCTTTCATATACATCCAACTGGATAATACTAGTTGTCATTTAAATTTACTAGTTAGAGGAGTTACAAGTTCAATATACCATTACATCCGTCCTCAGATTTAATTCGCTTAAAATTATTCATATGGATTCTCCAAGAAATATATATGTAAATTTGTATGACGCTCCAATGACCGCAAATCTTCTTTTATATACCTCCATGAAGCTGGAAAACTATCAGGAACGCCGTTTACTGCTTCTAATTTCAAAAAATCTATAAAATATCTTTCTTTATTGAGAAATTTTTCATAAAATACATCTGCATATATCTTTTTATCTTCCTCCCCTAAATTTTGCAGGTTATAGAGAGCATGATCCAAATTACTCGACATAAAAAAACACTGATATGAGATACCATTAATGTCAGGTAAGGATAATAAATAGTCCATCATTTCTTGCTTCTTAGAATTACGCCTTTTAACCCTTTCTTGATCTTTACAAGCAATATTTGTTGTTGAGTACACAAACTTTAATGATTCTCCCTTTACAATCGCTGTTTTAGGAATATATGCTCCATCCATATCAAAAATCTGTACAATCTTCCACATATCTGTTTTCTTCAATTTATTTTCATCCATATATTTCTTCACTTTTTTGTATAGAATATCACACACGTTGGTTTTATTTATCAAATCATAGGGATCACTTGTAACATCTCCATTGGTAAATTCAAACTTGATATCTCTATGCTTATATATCGTCTTAAAGATTTTTTCTAATGCAGTTTTATCTGTATTTCCTTCAACAATAAAAAATACTATTTTTTTCATCTTTTCTTTTTGCTTTGGCACAATCACCCCACCTTTCGCCACTTTTATACATCTAATTTTACTGTTTTAGCAATTCGGAAAATTCTGGTGAAAATTGTAATTCAACATCACTATTGTTTGAACTTGCTTTTCTAAAGGCATATCCTATAGACTGAAGATCTGCTTCATCATATAACTCTTCTTTTTGTCCCCCTAAAACATTTGCACGAATATAAAAGTCTCGGGGATTATGATTTTTTTCTATCCCATTTAATACAATGTACCTATTTTTTGGATTTGTTGTGGAGCATACAATGTTTTTCCAATCAAGCTTTTCTAATACTCTCAAGTTATGAGACGTAAATATCAATTGCCCCTTTGCTTCTTCAGAAAGGACACCTAAAAGTTCTCCTAATAAATATTCAAAAATTCCCGAATCTAGTTCATCAACCACTAAACACATTTCTGGGTTGTTATATAATGATATTAAATAATTTAAAAGAGAAATAATTCTTTTGATTCCTTCTGATTCATATTTTGTCAAAAATTTCTTTCCATCACGATTTGAATACACATCCACTTGTATCAATTTTACACCTTCAGAATTTATTTCTTCATTTACCGTCTTTAGCTCAATGGACAAATTCGGTATAATTGCTGTTAGCGCGATATTAATGGAATCTATTGCATATTTTAAGTGATTATATACATCTTCTGGCACTTCTCCATGACCATTCATAAACATAGGTAAACACCCTTGCATAATCACATTATCCGATTCACAATGCATATTAACCGGAATCATAATGTTATTATTGATTGCACCTAATTGGTTTACTTTCACAACTTGGAAATAGAGTTTTCCAAAATCATATAGACCCCTTATTACTTCTGCTAACGCAAATTCTTCTTTATCATTTTCTGAAATACTGGAGAATGTCTTTTTAATAAGGCTATTGAAAAATAATGAAACATTATTCTGTGCGCAATAAACTGCTAGATTTTGAAGCGAATTTACAAAACTAATATTTTTATAGAAATTGAGAGGTTCCGTTTCAACTTTAACGATATTATGTTCCAATATAGAGTCTGAATCATAAAATGGATTTTGAAAGAAAATACTCTTTTTTGCTTTCCATGCTACTCCTCTTATCCAATATGTCAATCTTTCTGAACATATTTCAATTTTTTTATCTGCTACATTTTTTCGTAATTCCAGCTCGTACTTTACCTTATATTTGTTATCCATATGCTCTATATAAAAAAAAGTTGTAATCTTTGTTGTCTGCTCGGCACTTAAAAGACCTTCATAATTTGAAAACTTTACTTCGTCTCCTCGCAAGACCAATTTTAATATATCTAAAGCTTCAATCATTGCAGTTTTTCCAGAACCATTTTGTCCATAAATTCCAACAATATCATGCTTTTCTATTTTTGCATCCCGCTCAACATTACGATAATTCATGTATTTAATTTCGCCATATTGTACGTTTTTAAAATTTTCCAACTCACTTTTAAGTATTCGTACCATATACTTCTCATTCATATTTGCCAACTCCTTCTCTCATATCGACACCGTGAAATTTACCTTGTTATATATTTTGTCCAGTTCATTAATATATAATGTAAATTATATATTAATATATTATATCATTTCCGACATTTTGTCCATATTTATATGTTTCTTTTTTTCAAATCCAGCAACTCAATGTATAGATATAAAATTTTTATGTCATTACAATATTACTGACTTTATATAAAGTTCTTCAATATTATTTACAGCGTGGCGGTTGAAAAAAAGGTGACTTAATAAAAGATATACATATGCAGACCTTTTCAATCGAGCGTGAAAAGGTTAATTTCCTAATTGATTCTTATTTTGAAGAAAACATGCAACTCGTAATGCAACAAAAAAGCAAAAAAAGCACCATAAATACGGTGCTTTTCCAATGGACCTGGCGGGAGTTGAACCCGCGTCCGAAAGCCCTTTCATTAAGACTTCTTCCATCACAGTCATTAGTTTGACATTCCCTCTGTGTAACGCCTAATGACAGGCTTTACATTTCAGTAGCTTCATAAATCTTCTATCTCCTCAAAGCTTTGAAGATAAAGTGCCTCGCTCATTTGATGCCGGGTTCTTAAATCGCGAGTTATTTAAGGCCGACAAGCAGCATTTAGGCTGCCGCTAATGAATAATTATCGTTTGCGTTTAAATTTAATTTTCGGCTGTTTTATGCGGAACCGAACCGCAGATGGCTATCTCAACTTCCAAACCCCCGTCGAAACCGGTACAAGCCCTAAGTCATTATTTGTACCTGTTGCGCAGAACATATCTTATTCAACTGTTATTCTACAATACTATCGACATAAGTGCAATCAATTATTAGCCAAATGCAAAAAAATATCATAATCATTTTAAAATAGATTGCGGTTTTACCTTTGTCTATTGTATAATCATTTGGTAGCAAATAGAAACATTTTGCTTTGTTCAAAAATGATAATGAAAGAGGGTGATTGTATGGACAGTGGTCCCGCGCGAATGTGCACATTTTTGTACCTTTATAAACCAGAATCTTCTATCCACAGAGCCATACTGCCCTTTTATGCCCATAGATAGTTCTCTTTTCATCGGCAGAAGCAGCATGCTCCTTTCTGGATAGAATACGTCATGCATTCTAACTTTTGGTTAGACGCGAAAGGAGTAAACTATGATAAAATATTTCAGAACATCAGACATCGGTCTGAACGAACTCCCTGAGATAGAAGAAAATGTATGGATTCACATGACCAGTCCCACCAACGCTGAGGTCAAGAAAGTTGGTCAGTTTTTTAACATTCCCAGTGATCACCTCATGGCCGCACTGGATGAGGAAGAACGATCTCGTATCGAAGCCGACGATGATTGTACCTTGATATTAGTGGATGCTCCTATTGTAGATGAGCATAATGGTTCCAATATCTATACTTCTCTCCCACTTGGAATCATTCTATCTGATAATTGTATTATTACCATCTGTACTAGGGATTTACCCCTCATTAACGATTTTATGTCTGGAAAAATAAAAAGCTTTTATACCTTTAAGAAGACTCGTTTCATTCTACAGATTCTATATAAAAATGCCACTTACTATCTTTATTATCTCAGACAGATAAATCGGGCAAGTGATAATATTGAAATTGAGCTTCAAAAATCTATGAAAAATAAAGAGCTGACACAGCTTCTGGATCTGGAAAAGAGTTTGGTTTATTTTACCACTTCTTTGCGGGGAAATGAAATCGTATTAGAGAAAATGTTACGAATGGATACCATTAAGAAATACCCAGAAGATGCTTCTCTTCTTGAGGATGTCATTATAGAAAATAAGCAGGCTATCGAAATGGCTAATATACACAGCAATATCCTTAGTGGCATGATGGATGCTTTTGCATCTGTCATATCCAATAATCTAAACATGGTTATGAAATTTCTTACTTCTGTTACGATTGTATTAACGATACCGACCATGATTGCCAGCTTCTTTGGTATGAATGTTCCAGTTCCCTTATCCACACAGCCTTATGCTTTTGCTATCATTATTGCCATTTCTCTGGCAATTTCCAGTGTTTTAGCAATCTTTATGAAAAAGAAAAAAATGTTTTAAAATACAAACCCACATGTATTCTTGCATGTGGGTTTGTATTTTACCTTGTATGAGATATTCTATTATTGTTATAGATTTTTAATTTTAAAATCTTTCTCTACTTCTCTTCTTTGATCCTTCTTTGCAATATCCTGCCGTTTATCATAATTTTTCTTACCTTTTGCCAATCCAATCTCCACCTTTACCAGGCGGCCACTAAGATAAACCTGCAATGGCGCAATGGTATACCCCTGTTCGGAAATCTTGCCTCTCAGTTTATTGATTTCACTTTTATGAAGCAGTAGTTTTCGTGTTCTTAATGGATCTTTATTAAATATATTCCCTTTTTCATAGGGACTAATATGCATTCCATAAACATATACTTCTCCACCATCTATCTTCACATAAGCCTCCTTGATACTACATTTTCCCATACGAAGAGACTTGACCTCTGTTCCGCTCAATGATATTCCAGCCTCATACTTCTCCTCAATAAAATAATCAAAGTATGCTTTTTTATTATTTGCTATTAGTTTCATGCTGTTCTTGCCCATAACCTACTCCTCTGGAATAATAAAATCAATCGTTCTGTCATTTTTATCGGTTCCGTTCACCTGTACTTTAATCTTTTCACCCAGCTGATACTTTTTATGTGTCATCTCGCCAACCATTTCATAATTATTCTCATCATATTTGTAATAATCTCCTGTCAGCTTTGATACATGAATCAGCCCCTCAATGGTATTCGGTAATTCTACATAAATTCCCCAATTTGTAATACCTGATATTACGCCTTCAAAAACTTCACCGATGCGTTTTTCCATAAACTCTACTTTTTTCAGTTTTTCCGTATCTCTCTCTGCATCATCAGCACGGCGTTCCATTTCGCTTGTATGTTTGGCAACCTCCGGTAATATCTTCTCATAATGCTCTACGCGTTTTTCCTTCAAACGCCCATGCAGATTTTCTTTGATGATTCTATGAATCTGTAAATCCGGATAACGTCTGATCGGAGAAGTGAAGTGACAATAATAGCGACAGGCCAGTCCGAAATGACCTTCACTAACAGTCGCGTACTTAGCACGCTTCATGGAGCGAAGCGTCAATCTACAGATCAAGTCTTCTTCGGGTGTCCCCTCTATATTAGTAAGTAACTTCTGTAATTCCTTCGGGTGTATTTCTTCATCCCTGATCTTGATTCCATATCCAAAATTTCTAATAAACATTGCCAGCTTCTGTATTCTCTCCGGATCTGGATTTTCATGGCTTCGATAAAGAAAAGGTAGTTCCTGCCAATAGTATTCCTGCGCCACTGTTTCATTTGCAACTAACATAAACTCCTCGATCATCTTTGTTGCAACGTTGCGCTCATATGGCTTGATCTCTATCGGATATCCCTTTTTATCTAATATTATTTTTGTCTCTGGAAAATCAAAATCAATGGAACCTCTGTTTTTTCTTTTTTTACGAAGTACAGCTGCTAATTCCTCCATCTTATTTAGCATGGGTAACAAATTCGCATACTGCTCTATTTGCTCTTGATCATGTAATGCTAATATGGCATTCACTGCCGTATAACTCATACGTTTGTCTACACATATTATGGTTTCTGCTATTTTATGATTCACAACATCACCTTTTGCATCAATTGTCATAATACAGCTCAGTGCCAAACGATTTTCTCCTGCATTTAAAGAGCATATCCCGTTTGAAAGTTTATGTGGAAGCATTGGAATAACCCTGTCTACTAAATATACACTTGTACCTCTGTTTAATGCTTCTTGATCAAGAGCACTGCGTTCTTGCACATAGTTTGTCACATCCGCTATATGCACGCCCAGTTTATAGTACTCTCCCTCTTGTTCGAGACTTACTGCATCATCCAAATCCTTTGCGTCTTCCCCATCTATTGTTATCATTAGCACATCTCGTAAATCAAGACGGCCTGCCATATCCGCTTCTGTCACTTCTTCTGCTACATTTTCAGCCTGACTCATTACTTTCTCCGAAAATTCTACAGGGAGATCATAGTTTTTGACAATTGACATGATGTCAACTCCAGGATCATTTATATGTCCTATTATTTCAATAATCTTTCCTTCTGGGCTTTTCTTTGCTGACCCATAATCTATGATTTCTACAACAACCTTATGCCCATCTACCGCGCCATTTGCACGTTCTACAGGTATAAAGATATCCTCTGCAAATCTCTTATTATCAGGAACTACAAATCCATAGCTTTTTGAAGATTTCTCATAAATCCCTACCAGGTGATTTGTCGCTCTCTCTAAAACATTTAGTATCTTGCCTTCCTGACGCTTTCCGCTCGAGTTTGCACATAAGGTCACCATAACCTTATCCCCATGCATGGCACCATTTATATTCTTTTCTGCAATAAAGAGATCATCTTCCCTGTCCTCTATTTCAACAAATCCAAATCCGTGCTGATTGGCTGTAAAAGTACCTACTATTCCCTCGACAGTACTTATCATATATTTCCCTTTTTTGGTACACTGAATCGCACCATCCTTTAACAGTCCCAGCAATAATTTTTTTAGCTCTTCTCTATCCTTTTTTTCTATCTGCAGCATAATTGCTAATTCTTTCTCTTTCATCGGAACATATTTCTTGTTCCTTAGCAAATCCAGAATCGCTTTTTTACGTATGCTGTTTACTTCCGTCACTTCTATTTTCTCTTTGTTCATTACTCTCCTCTTATTTAAAAAATCTTATAAGCAAAAAACACTCTCGGATTATCCAAGAGTGTTTCAACTTTGTTATCTAGAATTTGCTCAGATTGAGTAATACAGCTAATACCATAAAACCAATTGCCAAAAATCTAGTTATCTTCACCAATGCGCCTTCCATGGAGCGTCCTTTATTCTTACCCCAGTAAGTTTCTGCTGCACCGCTGATAGCTCCTAATCCTGCTGATTTTCCTTCTTGAAGCAATACAATTGTTGATAAAGCAATCGAAACAATTATAAATATTATTGTTAAAACAACTCTTAATGTGCCCACTAGTACACCTCCTAAATATCACGCATAAATTAGTGTATCATAACCTATCAGTATTTTCAACCACTTTCTTACTTTTACATAAGATTTTATTCTTATTTGTAGTTTACAATTTTTCCAAAGTCCGGTTTTAATGCTGCTCCACCTACTAAACCACCATCTATGTCAGCCTGTGAAAAGAGTTCAGAAGCACTTGCTGCTGATACAGAACCACCATACTGGATACGGATTGCTTCTGCT
>Ga0209373_10003622_pt1 | contig 14093 bp, 11 predicted proteins | sample Higcelweek5metaG_FD_187173 | JGI IMG/M metagenome (GOLD analysis project Ga0209373, IMG submission 187173) | Freshwater pond sediment microbial communities from the University of Edinburgh, under environmental carbon perturbations - High... | ecosystem: Environmental > Aquatic > Freshwater >...
GCAGAGCGGACCGCTGTTCGTGGAGCGTGAAGGCGACCTGCTGGTCCTTGATTTCCCCTCCTGGCCGCCCGAACGCGTGGAGGTGACGCCCACAATGACGCGGGCCTTTGGCGCAACGCCGCTGGAGGCCTGGGCCGGACGCGATCTGCTGTGCATCTTCGCGGATGAGGACATCGTGCGCGGCATGCGGCCAGATCATACGGTTTTTTATGAGCTTCCATACGTGTGCAACATCGCCAGCGCGGCGGGCAAGGCCGGGGGCGAGTTCGACATCGTCTCCCGCGTGTTCTGCCCGGAGGCGGGCATTCCGGAAGACCCGGTGACGGGCTCGGCCCACAGCCTGCTGACGCCGTTTTGGACCCAGCGCCTGGGCAAGGCGAAACTGCGGTCCTATCAGGCTTCCAAGCGCGGAGGCAGGCTCTGGTGCGAACTCAAAAACGGCCGGGTGCGCATCGCGGGACGCGCTGCGCTATACCTGCGCGGGCACATCGAGCTGGAGGACGCGTCATGACCACGGAGGATTCCGCCACAAGCCCTTCGCCGCATTACAACATCTCCGCCCGGCAGAGCATCATCGAAACGCCGGAGGTGCGCGTGACGCTGATGACCTTGGCGCCGGGCGAGGCCACGCCCTGGCACCGGCACACAGAGGTGACGGACACGGCCTTCCGCCTGGACGGCGACATCGAAGTGCAGGCCGGAGAACCGGCGGAAAACCTGTGCCTGCAGCCGGGCGTGCCCTGCCGCATGGAGCCGGGGCGCGTGCACCGTGTCGTCAATGTCGGCCAGGGGCCGTGCCGCTTTTTGCTGGTGCAGGGCGTGGGAGCCTACGACTTTGTGAAGGCGCTGGCGTAAATGGCCAGCATGTTCGTCGCCGTCGTCTGCCTGTTCATGGGCGTGCTGCTGCGCTATCTGGGCAGGCTGCCGCAAGGCGCGGACCGCACGGTCTCCGGCGTGGTGATCCAGCTTTCCGCCCCGCCTGTGGCGTTTTTGGCCGCCCATGGCATGCCCATCTCCGCGGAAATGCTGCTGCCTGCGAGCATGGCCTGGATCGTGATCACCGGAGGCTTGGCCTTCTTCGGCCTTGCCCGCAAACTTTTCGGCATCTCGCGCGAGACCTTCGGCTGTCTTGTGCTCACGGCGGGCTTGAGCAACGTCGTGTTCATTGGCCTGCCCATGATCGAGGCCTTCTTCGGGCACGAATTGGTCTATGTGGCGTTCCTGTGCGACAGCCCCGGCGTCTCCCTGGTGCTGGCCCTGCCCGGAGTGCTGCTGGCGACGTACCTTTCGCCGCTGGAGCGCAAATCCGGCGGTCCGGGCGCGCAGGTCTGGCAGGCGCTGCGCCGGGTGCTGCTGTTCCCGCCCTTCCAGGGCCTTGTGCTGGGGCTGGCCCTGCGCTCCGTGGAATTGCCGGACTGGCTCTTCAAGGGCCTTACGCACATCGGCATGACCCTTGTGCCGCTCTCGCTCTTCTCCGTCGGCCTTGGGCTTTCCCTGCGGCTGCCCAAGGGCGCGGGCCGCCCGCTGGCTCTTGGGCTCGCGTACAAGCTGGTCCTGGCTCCGCTCATCATGCTCGCCGTGGTGATGTTCGGCTTTGGCAACACCGGTCCGGTGGCCCAGGTAGCCGTGTTCGAGGCGGCCATGCCCCCCATGGTGCTGGGCGGCATTCTGGCCACGGACAACGGCCTGGACCCGAAGCTCGCCTCGCTTCTGGTCAGCGTGGGCACGCCGCTCGCCTTCGCCACGCTGCCGGTGTGGCACTGGGTGTTGACGAACCTCTAAAAAAGCCGCGTGAGCACGAAGAACCAGGCGATGCCGCAGGCCAGCAGCAAGCCGCAAGGAATGAGGAGCCGCCGCCAGGTGGAGGCTATGTCCGCGCCGAAGAACTGGCAGGAAAGCACGAAGCACACGTGCAGCGGCGAGACCATGACCCCGGTGAACCCGGCGAAAAGCCCCAGGGTCAGATAGGGCATCAGCATATCGCCCGCGCCGATGTTGTGCAGCACTCCCAAGATTATGGGAAAGGTCGCGCCCACAAAGGCCACGGTGATGCCGGAGATGAGCCCCACCAGAAAAGGCAGGCCCAGCGTGAGAGCGAACAGCGCGCCGGGACCGGAGGCCACCCGCGCCAGCTGTTCCACCGCGCCCGAAGCCTGCAGCACGTCCTTGAACACCAATACGGAAACCACCAGCGCCACGAGCTTGTAGAGTTCGCGATCCTTGAGCACCCCAGCCACGAAACCCGGCCCCACGCGGTTCTGCGCCAGGGAGCACCCTATCGCCAGCAGAAGCGCGGCCATGATGCCCAACTCGAAGGGCAGATCCGGCGCAAGGTACGTCATTGCCACCTCAAAGCCCAGGCCGCAGCAGATGGCGATGAGCATGGGCAGCCCCTGATAGAGCGCGGCGCGCACATCGCGCTCCGGCTGCGGGTCCGGTCCTGTGTCCTTCAAGTGCGCCACGGCCGGACGCATGATGAAGCGCCAGCCCAGGAACATGCACAGGGCGATGCACGGACAGGTGTAAACGATGAGCCGGGCCAACGGCACCCCGGCCAGGGCCGAAGTGAGGATGATGCCGGGGTACAGCGGCCAGCACAGCTCCCACAGATGGCGGAACCAGTAGTTCACCAGCGCCGTGTCCCGCCGGGCCAGGCCAAGCTCGTCGGCCATGTCGCGCACCAGGGGCGCGGAGAACACCGCCCCGCCTGGCATGGGCAAAAAGCCCACCAGGGCGGGGAAAAATGCCAACCGCAAACGCGGATCCACAAGAAAGCCCGTGGCCGCCTGCATAAGCCGCTTGGTCTGCCCGCTTTTCTCCAGCACTTCAGAAAGAAACAGAATGAGCGCCAGGATGAGGATGAGGTAGGTGGTTTCGCGCTGCAGCGCGGACATGGCCGCCACCTGCGCCCATTGCGCCACCGGCATGTGGAACGAAAGCGCAAGCACCAAGCCGCCAGCCAGCACGGAAAGCCACAAAGGCTGGCGCAGGCGCAAACCGGCAAGCATGACGCCGAAGGCGAAGAGCACCTTGGCCAGGGGCATGAGTTGGATCAAAGCGTCGGTCACAAGCGGTCTCCAGGTGGCCAGCCTGCGCATGGGCGGCGCATTGCCAGCGGCGAGTGGCGATGATACTCACTTTGCGCGCGAACGGGAAGCCTTGGCGGGGTTGCCTTCCCGGCCCGGCGCGCAAGATTCTGGACAGGAGCGCAAACACATGCCCACCAATCATGACGCAAACAATCAGGCCCTCGTGGCCGATCCCGAACTCAAGAGCGCCATGCGCGCGCACATCACCAGCACGCTCATGGAGCGCGTGTCGCAGGACGATTCGCGCCGCGTGGAAGCCCTGCGCGACTACCTGGCCGTGACCCAGGCCGTGACGGACCTCGGCGCGGCCGACACTCTGGCTTTGATGGTGCCGCCGCTCATGCCCGCACTCTACCGCCGCTGGATAGGCATGTTCGCGGAGCGGCTTTTTGAAACCGTTCCCCAGGCCCAGCTGGAAATTCTCTGCGACGGCAGCGAGGCCAACGGCGGGGCGCTAGCCCTGGCCCTGGTGATGTTCCTGGAATCGGAGCGCATGGAGAAGCAGATGGCCGAGGATCTGCGGGCCTTTGGCGGCAGCCAGGCCAATGACGAGCGCGAGGCGCAGATGGCCGATCTTGCGGCCAGCTATCTGCGCGCCCGCGTGACCACCCTTGCGGAAAAGGACGCGGAAAAAGCCCGGGAAAAAACCGCAGCCACGGCCAAGGCCCTGTCCAAGAGCAAAGCCCGCAAAAGCAACTGATTTTTGAGGGACTGCCTCGACGCGCGCACGCCGTGAAGCGGGTGCGGCCATCAAGACCGGCACCGGAATTAAGGGCGGCAAAGGGCACGAACCTTGCGCCGCATTTCTTCAACTATTGCTGGCTGGCGCCCGTGCTGGAGGCTAGGCGGTTTTGGGCTGGGCCAGCACGCGCTCCACGGCCTCGGCCACGGCGTTCGCCTCGGGCAGCTGGTCCTCGCCCGCGCTTTCAACCAGGGCGATCTGCAGATTGAGCTCGCGCTGCAGCACCACGCTGTGCGGATCGAAGAAGAGCTTCCAGACCACGGCGGACTTCTGCACGCGGTCCAGCCGGGCCAGCACCAGTCCTAAAAACAGAATGGCTTTGTTGTCCTTGCGGTTCTTCTGTAGCAGGCGTTCGAACTCCACCTTGGCCTGAATATACTTGCCCTGGCGGTACAGGCACTCGCCCATGCGCTGTCGCGCCTCGGCGTTGGCGCTCTCGGCCTGCAGAAAGGTCTTGTAGAAGCCCGAGGCCGCGACGAAGTCACCGGCTGCAAAGGCCGCATTGGCCTGGGCCAGCACGGGCGCGGTCTGCGAGGCGGCGGCCATGGGAACTTCTTCCGCGTTGCCGCGCAGCCTGTCCATGAAGCCGAACAAAAGCCTGCGGCGCGAAACGTCGATTTCTTCCTTTTGTCCCTTTTTATCTGCGGCCACTGATGTCCTCCTGCGTGGGCAAAGCGCCTGCGGGCCTTGCGATTCCTGGCTGCACAGCATACTGGTTTCACCCACGGGGTCAAGGCCGCAAACACGCAAGCACGGAGGGCGAAGGTGGCGCAAACGCATGGCTGGACAGGCCGCATTCTGCGCGTGGACCTTTCCACGGGCGCACACGAGGCGCAACGCCTTCCGGCTGACATCCGCGCCGCGTTTCTTGGCGGACGCGGCCTGGGCGGATACTTCCTGCGCGACGGCGCAACCCTTTCCTGCGATCACCCGGACCTGCCCCTGACCATCGCCAGCGGCCCGCTGACAGGCACCGATGCGCCGGCCTCCGGCTCCTGCCACATCACCACGCACTCCCCCCTCACCGGGGCCGTGGGCGACGCCAGCGCGGGAGGCCGCCTGGGCACGGAGCTCAAACGCGCGGGCTTCGACGCCCTGGTCATCACCGGCCGGGCGGACAAGCCCTGCGGCATCGAGATCAGCGACGGCGAGGTGCGCCTCACGGACGCCTCCGCACTATGCGGCCTGCCCACGCCCGATGTGTTCACGCGGCTGCGCCAACGCCTGCCCCACGGCTCGCTGGCCGCAACAGGCCCCGCGGCGGAGAACGGCTGCCTGTTCGCCACCGTGCTCGTGGATCTGTATCACCAGGCCGGGCGTTGCGGCGTGGGCAGCGTGTTCGGACTCAAGAACCTCAAGTACCTGGCCGTGCGCGGCACAGGTGAAGTCGCCGTGGCCGACCCTGCCGGGCTGATGCGAGCACGTGAGGACATTCTACGCCTTGCGAGCGCCTCCCCGGCGCTCATGGGCCAGCACGGCTTCACCAACTTCGGCACCGGCAGCCTGTACGACCTCATGGACGCCCGGCGCATGATGCCCACGGACAACTTCGCGCGCACGCACTTCGACCCGGCCGGTGGACTGAACGCCCAAGCCTACTCCACACGCTACCATCCGCTGAGGCGCGGCTGCGAGAGCTGCATTGTGGCCTGCAAACGCCTGTCCGGCGATGGCCGCCCCCTGCCAGAATACGACGCCATGAGCCATTTCACGGCCCTCATCGGCAACGGCATGATCGAACTGACCATGCGCGCCAACGACTTTTGCGCCTGCCTGGGGCTGGACCCCGTGAGCGCGGCCTCGGCCCTGGCCTGCCACCGGGAAATCACGGGCGAGGCGCTGGACCCGGAGCGGGTGCTGGCGCTGCTGCTCGGCATGGGCACGGGCACAGGGCCCGCCGCCGAGACAGGCCGGATGCTGGCGCAAGGCGCGGCCCGCTACGCCGCCGCACAGGGCCGCCCGGAACTCGCCATGAGCGTGAAAGGACTGGAGCTGCCCGCCTATGACCCGCGCGGAGCGTACGGTCTGGCACTGGCCTACGCCGTGGCCACCCACGGCGGCTCCAACCTGCGCGCCAATCCCTTGAGCCACGAGGTGCTGCGCAAGCCCGTGGCCACGGACCGCTTCAGCTTTTCCGGCAAGGCGCGCAGCATCAAACTTGCGGAAGACGCGGCGGCGGTGGCAGACAGCCTTACCGTCTGCGCGCATCTGCTTCTGGCCGCGGGCATGGAGGAATATGCACGGGCCTTCGCCGCCGTCACCGGCCTGGTCGCAACAGGCGGTGACTTGCTGGCCTGCGGCGCGCGCATCGACTGCCAGGAGCGGCTCATGAACGCCCATAACGGCTTTTTGGCCAAGGACGACGACCTGCCCCCCCGCTTCTTTGCCGAGGACGGCAGCGGCTCGCCGGACATTCTGGTGCCGCCCGTGCCGCGCCAGGACTTCCTCGACGCCCGCTCGGCCTACTATCACATTCGGGGCCTGACGCCGGACGGCCTGCCCACCCCGGAAATGGCGCAGCGCCTGGGGCTGCCCTGGCCCGCCCTGCCCCGCAGCGATGCGCCAAACCATGGTGGGGTTCCCACTGCACCTGGCAGGGCCGAAGTAAAGCGCACGACTGCCATGCTTGCGAAATACGCCGCCAAGCTGGCCGCAGCCGGGCTTTGCGCGCCGGGCGAGCCGCTTCTGGCCGCCCTCGACGCGGAGCTTTCCCTCAGCCATGCGGGCGATGCGCGCCAGCCCGCGGCCGAGGCGGTTCTCCAGGGCCTTGGCGCCGCCGCCCTGCTCTTCGCCCGGCCCATCGGGGCCTGCCAGCAGACCATGCTGGCCCTGGCTGAAGACGCGTTGGCCTCCGGGGCGGATTTCGTCGTTCCCGGCGACTGCGAAACGCGGACCTTTCTGCACGACTTGCCCGTGGTGCGCGGCCTGGACGCGGGCGGCGTCATCAACGCGCTTTCGCGGCGCAAGGGCTGCATCATCGTGGAGAACGGCCAGGCGCTCATGGCGGCGGCGGGCTCGGTCAGCCCGGAGCAGACTTTCGTCACCGCAAGCTCCATGGCCTTCGCCTGTTTTGTGGCCTACTTCGCCCAGCACCTGCGCGATGTGCGCGCCGGAATCATGACCGCCGCCCGCCGGGCCGGATTCGCCGCCATCCGCGCACAGCTGGAGCGGGACACGGAGCGCCTTCCGCAGACCCCGCCCCCGCTCTTGCCCGGCCCCTTTGAGAGCGAGGATCAGGCCCGCGCCGCCATGATCGAGGCCGGGCGCTTTGTTGTGGAGTACGGGCTGGTGGATTCGTCCTTCGGCAATGTCTCCTGCCGTCAGCCTACACCGGCGGGCGAGCTGCTGCTCATCAGCCAGACCGGCAGTTCGCTGGACGAGCTTGGCGGCTGCATCGATCCCTGCCGCTTCGACGGCGCGTCCTGCGTGGGGCTCACCGCCTCGAGCGAGCTTGTGGCGCACCGGGCCATTTATGACGGCGGCGGGGCAAGAACCATTCTGCACGGGCACCCGCGCTTCTCCGTCATCCTGTCCATGGACTGCGGCAAGCTGGACTGCCCGGGCCTTGGAGAATGCCACCGCGCCTGCGCCACGCCGCGCGGGCTCTTGGACGCGGCAACGGGGCTGGACATCCCCATCGTGCCGGGCGAGGTGGGCACCGGACCCTTCGGCCTGTGCAACACCCTGCCCCCGGCGCTCACCCAGGGCGGCGGCAAACGCGGCGCCATCGTGTACGGGCATGGGCTCTTCGCCACCGGAGCCGTGGACTTCCGCGACGCCTTCGCAACCCTGCTTGCCGTTGAGCGCTACAGCCGCGAGGAATACTTCCGCCGCGTGGACCGGCTGGACGCGGACGCCGCCAGGGCTTGCCCGGAGAAATAGATTTTATTCCACCCGCAAGGATGGTACCCGGACCTTCCCGCCAGCGTTCGTGGCGAAAGCATTGCGCACCCTTTGCCGCACTTTCGCGCACACGGCGGGCAACCCTGAGGCAGACAACATGACTGAAGACCGGCGCGCGGCGCTTTTGCCAGTTCTGGCGCTCGTCGCGGCCAGCATTCTTTGGGCTAGCGCGTTCATCGCCTTCAAGCTGGCCTTCCAGGCCTACGACACCATGTTCGTGGTCTTTGGGCGCATGCTGGTGGCCTGCCTGTGTTTTCTGCCCCTGTACCCGCGCTTCCGCTCCCAGCCGTACCGCCGGGGTGATTGGAAGCCCATCGTGCTCATGGGCCTGTGCGAGCCTGGCCTGTATTTTCTCTTCGAGACAGCGGCCATCAAGAACACCGAGGCCGCCCAGGCAGGCATGATCGTGGCCATGCTGCCGCTCATGGTGGCCGTTGGCGCGCACTTTCTGCTCAAGGAGAAGGTCAGCCCGCGCACCTGGGCCGGATTTCTCGTGGCGGTCGTCGGCGCGGCGCTGCTCTCAGTCTTTTCCAGCGCAACGGAAAACGCGCCCAATCCCGCATTGGGCAACTTCCTGGAATTTCTCGCCATGGTCTGCGCCACAGGCTACACCATCCTGCTCAAAAAGCTTTCCGCGCGCTATTCGCCCATGTTCCTCACCGCCACCCAGGCGCTGCTGGGCTGCGTGTTTTTTCTGCCGCTCATGTTCCTGCCGGGCCAGCATCTGCCCACTGAGTTCGTGCTCGTGCCCGCCCTGTCCATCATCTACCTGGGCGCGGCCAGCACCCTTGGCGCTTACGGCCTGTATAGCTATGGCGTGAGCAAGATCCCCGCCTGCCAGGCCTCGGCCTTCATCAACCTCATTCCCGTGGCCACGGTGATAATGGCGCAGCTGGTGCTGGGCGAAAAGTTCTCCCTGGGGCAGTATGCGGCCTCGGCCCTGGTGCTGGGCGGCGTGCTGCTGAGCCAGGACAGGAAAGCCTCCGGGGCCTGAGCATGTTCGGATTCTTCAAGTCCAAGCCCGCCGCGAGCGCAAAGCCGAAGCGCATCGAAATAACAGCCGGAGACGAACGCATTCCGGTTGAGCTCAGCTTCGATCGCTTCCGCAGCCTGCGCATTTCCGTGCGCCCGGAAGGTGTTGTGCGCGTGCGCGCGCCGCAGGGCTCCAGCCTGAATTACGTTCAGGAGCATGTGCAGGCCAAGGCGGACTGGATCGCCCGGCACCTGGAGCGCTTCCGCTCGCGTACGCCCGTGCGCTGCCTCGCATACGTCAATGGCGAGGCGCATGCCTTTCTTGGACGCGAGTACCGCCTTGACCTGAGGCATTGTCCAGGCCGGCGCGGCGTGCGCCTGGCGGACGAACGCCTTGAAGTCGCCAGCGCCGCACCGCTGGAGCCGGAGCGCGTGCGCAAGATGCTCGACGCCTGGTATTTGGCCCAGGCGCGCGAGGTGTTCACCCTCGCCATTCGTGAGCTTTTGCCGCGCTTCGACGCCCTTGGCGTGCCCCGCCCGACCAAGCTCAAGGTGCGGGCCATGACCAGCCGCTGGGGCACCTGCTCCCGCGCGGGCGTCATCACCCTGAACCGGCACTTGGTCAAGGCCTCCCCACCCTGCGTGGAGTTCGTGGTGGCCCACGAGCTGTGCCATTTGCGCCACCACGGACACGACGCCAAATTCTACGGCCTGCTCTCGGCGATTCTGCCGGACTGGAAAGAGCGCCGCGCCCGCCTGCGGCGCGAGGTCATCCTCTAGCCGCATTCGCCGCGTCCTTTGGGAACGTTCGCGCGGCCAAGCTCGTGAACGGGGATCGCCGCGCAGCCCACAGCCTCCGCAAACGCGTGACAGGTGCTCCCGCTTGCCCCGCCTCAGCCACTTCCTATCCCTGCACGGCCATGCTACCAAGCGGCCCATGACGAACGCATCCCAAGCCCAGCTGGCCGCGCTGTACCGCAAGGTGGACCTGCGCCTGCTGCCGTATCTGTTCGCGCTCTATGTGGTGGCGTATCTGGACCGGGTGAACGTCTCCTTCGCGGCCCAGGGCCTGAGCCGCGACCTGTCGTTCTCCAGCTCCGTGTTCGGCCTGGGCGCGGGCATGTTCTTCGCGGGCTATGTGCTGTGCGAGGTGCCGAGCAACCTGATTCTGCGCCGCGTGGGCGCGCGGCTGTGGATCGCCCGGATCATGGTCACCTGGGGGCTGGCCGCCTGCGCCATGTCCCTGGTGCATGCGCAGTGGTCGTTCTACACCCTGCGTTTTCTGCTCGGCGTGGCCGAGGCCGGGTTCCTGCCCGGCGTCATCTACTACCTCACCCTGTGGTACCCGCCAAAGCGCCGCGCCCGCGCCGTGGCCCTGTTCATGGCCGCAACACCTGTCGCGGGCGTCATCGGCGCGCCGGTGTCCGGCCTGCTGCTCGATCTCCACGGCGCGGCGGGCCTTTCGGGCTGGCAGTGGCTCTTCGTGCTGGAGGGGCTGCCTGCGGTGCTGCTCGGCTTTTCCGTGCTGCGGTTTCTGCCCAACGGCCCCGCCGAAGCGGCCTGGCTCGCCCCTGCGGAAAGCGCCGCTTTGACGGCCGAGCTTGCGCACGGCATGGCGGAGGCGGACACGCGGACCATGCGGCGGATCATCCTTGATCTGCTGCGAAGCCGCCAGGTCTGGCTTTTGGGCACGGCCTATTTTGCGCTCTGCGTGGGCATGTACGGGCTGGTCATGTGGATGCCGACGCTCATCGGCGAAGTACTGGGGACCGCGTCCACGTCGCTGCGCGTGGGGCTGCTTTCGGCCATTCCCTATCTGGGCGGAGCCGTGGGCATGGTGCTGGTGGGCCGGCATTCCGACGCCACGGGCGAACGCCGCTGGCACACGGCCGGACCGCTTTTCGTCAGCGCCGCCGGGTTCGCCTTAAGCCTGCTGCCTCCGCCGGGCCTGCACGGACCCTGGTGGAGCCTCGGCTGCTACACCATCGCCACCATCGGCCTGTGGGGCTTGCTCGGGCCCTTCTGGACCATTCCCACCGGGCTGCTCACCGGCGCGGCCGCTGCGGGCGGCGTGGCGCTCATCAACTCCGTGGGCAACGTGGGCGGCTTCGTGGGGCCCACCCTGGTAGGCATGGTGCGCGACGCCACCGGAAGCCACATTCTGGGCTTTCTCTCCATCGCCGTCATCATGGCGCTGGGCGGCTGCTGCATCCTCGCGGCCACGCGCAGGCACTGAAAAGGCCAAAGCGGCAACAGACCCAAAAGCGGCAAGCCTGCCTCCGCACCCTGTTGCGCCCCTTTACTCCGCCACGACCGAGAACTGCACGAGCAGCGGGCAATCCGCCCCCCGCTTCAGCACTTTGTCCGGCAGCTCGCCGCAGAAATCTTGCGGCCGCCACTCGCGGCAGGCGCTCACGCGGAGCCCGAGCCCGGCAAAGGCATTCAGGTATGTCGCAAAGCAATGAGCGAAGGTCGGCATGCGCACAGTCTCGCCGTTATCGCGAAAGTGCGCGGATACGCCCCCCATGGACACATAGGGATGTATCTCAATGATCTTGATCCGGCCGGAGGGCCGCAGCACCCGCCGGGCCTCACTCAAGGGAATGGCGAAATCGGCCAGGTGCTCAAGGGTCAGGCAGAACAGCGCCACATCGACAGTGCGCGCTTCCAAGGGCAGGGGCTCCAGCATGTCGTGCCTGAAAAGCCGCAGGGATGGTCCGAGCCGCCGGGCCTCCTCCAGCATGCCGGAGGAAAGATCGCACCCGGCCACGCCAGCCGCGCCCATGCGCTGCAAGGCCAGCAGATTGCGGCCGGTGCCGCAGCCGAATTCAAAGACATCCTTGCCACGCACCACCGCCGCCAAGTGCTCAACAACGCGGCAAGCGCCGAAGACCATCGGGTTGTCGTACACATCGTAGCTTTTGGACCAGCGGTCGTACGCCTCGGCAGTGGGCAGAAAAATGGATCGGTCATGCATGTGGTTCTCCTGTTGTCAGGATTCGGCAAGCGCCAGGGAGCAACGCGAAGGAAGCATGGCCGTGCGAGGCCGAAGGCTCCCAGGCGTGCTTCCCTGGGGGCGAAGGAATGAGGAGGATGTGGTGCGCGGTGCTGCTCATAATTGCCCTGCCGAGATCCCGTCTCGTTTCGGGGCAAGTAGTTTTCCGGCTTGCGCCGTTCAGCTCCGCCAGAGCGCGTCAAAGATATGCGTGGTGCTGCCCCGTTGTCAATCCAAGGCCAGCACGGGCTGCGCAACTGTAATCGCAGTTGGGCGAGGATCTGGGGGGAAAGCATCCCCCCAGAGAACCGCTTCTATTTCTTTCTGTTGATCTTCACCAGGCTCCGCGCGCCGCTGTCGAGGCCTCGCGCGTCGATGCAGTGGGTGGAGCAGCTGATGCACGGATCATAGGCGCGCACGAGCATGGAGAGCCGGAGCTCCAGCTCTTTCTCGCTCAGGCCCGAGAGCTGCGGCACCAGCGCGTCCAAATCCTTCTGGATGTTGCCGTGATTCTGGTTGGTCGGGATGACGCAGTCGGCCTGGAAGATGCGGCCACTGTCGTCGTACTCATAGAAGTGGAACAGGATGCCGCGGGGCACCTCAACAGCGCCAGCGCCGCGACCGGCGCAGATGCTGGTGGGCTTGGCCGGGGCCTCCTCGCGGATGCCGCGCTCCAGAAGCTCCTCCACCTGCTGGATGGATTCCTCCACCGTGTGCACGCATTCCACAAGCTGGGCCACGGTGATCATGTATGGGTTGGTGCAGCCCTTTTTGAGGCCGAGCTTCTTGGCCGCCACCTTGGCGCCGGGCATCAGGTGCTCGGCGTTCAGGTTGAAGCGAGCCAGCGCGCCCACCATGTACGACTCGCCCATGTTCTTGGTCCACTTGGCGGTGGAGGTGGGGATGATGTATTCGCGCGAAATGTTGCGGTACTGGCGCACGGGCCGACGCTCATCCTTGCTGGAGCCGATCTCGCCCCAGTACATGGCGTATTCCGAAGGAGAGACCAGGCCGACGTATTCGGTCTCGCGCTCGAACTTGGGGAAGCGGTCGATGAGCGTGGCGAAGAAATCCACTGCGAACTCCAGGTTCGGCAGGGTTTCCTTCAGCATGGTGCGCACGCTCTCAAGTTCCTCGATGGTGGGGAACATGGTGAAGCCGCCGGGAACCATGCGCTGCGGGTGCGTGGTGCGGCCGCAGATGAGGCGGCTGAACTCGTTGCTCACCCGGCGCGCGGCGATGAACTTGAGCACCACATCGCGGTGCGTTTGCGCCAGAGGCAAAATGGAGTCCACGCCCATGAGGTCCGGCAGCACAAGGTAGGCGATGTGCAGCAGGTGGCTTTGCAGGTTCTCGCCGTGCAGGGCCAGGCGGCGCAGAAGGTGCGTCTGCTCGCTCACGTTGATGTTGAGCGCGTCTTCCGTGGCCTGCAGGCTGGCCAGCTGGTGACCGATGGCGCAGATGCCGCAGATGCGCGAGACGATGTGGTGCACGTCGGTGTAGTCGCGTCCCACCAGCATGGCCTCGAAGAAGCGCGGGGCCTCGGGCACCTCCCAACGGCAGGTGGAAACCGTGCCGTCCGCTTCCACATCGACGACGATGTTGCCGTGGCCTTCCACGCGGGTCAGATAATGGACGCGGACCTTCTTCGGCCCGGGCACGTTCCCGGAAGGCGGCACGGACACCGGGGTCGCGGGCGACTTGGCCTTTTTCGGCTTGGCGGTGCTCTTGGCGGCTGTCTTGGCCATGTTCCTATCCTCTCGTCGGCCCGTTGGCCGGGCCGGTGGCTGACGTCAACGAAAGAGACAAAGCGGGCGCGCTCAGGCGCGCTACAGAGCGGCTCCGGTATCGCCCAGGAAGAAACGCAGCAGGTCCTGAATGGCCTTGCGGCTGGTGCCGGGGCGGTCCATGACGATGCGCGCCGCATCGAGGTTGGCGCCGGGCACAAGCCCGCGGCAGCCCCAGCAGTGCGCGCCCTGGCTCACGCACGCGGCCTTGCAGCCCGCGCGGGTGATGATGCCCAGGCACATGCGGCCCATTTCGTAGCGGCACACGTTGCCCGCCTGCTTGCACTCCACGCACACGGGGAAGTCCGCTATCCAGGGCGTGCGGCCCAGCAGCAGTTCTTTGGTGATGCGGGCGAACTCGGTGGGATCGATGGGGCAGCCGGGCACCTCCGCGTCGACCTTGACCACGCTCTTGAGCGGCCGGGCGGCGTAGGTGGGGAACCAGCGGGCGCTCGATCCGTACACTTCCTCGCGGTACACGTTCTCCGCCAGGAAGTTCTTGAGGCAGTTGATGCCGCCGATGGCCGCGCACGCGCCCAGGGCCACAAGAATCTTGGCGTTCTTGCGGATCTCCTTCAGGCGGATCTCGTCCTCCGGCCGGGTGA
>Ga0209373_10003624_pt1 | contig 14091 bp, 12 predicted proteins | sample Higcelweek5metaG_FD_187173 | JGI IMG/M metagenome (GOLD analysis project Ga0209373, IMG submission 187173) | Freshwater pond sediment microbial communities from the University of Edinburgh, under environmental carbon perturbations - High... | ecosystem: Environmental > Aquatic > Freshwater >...
GCGGGTGCTGGTCGGCCCGGGGCCGCTGCGGCATTTCAGCATCCCGCGCCTGACGCAGTTTCTCGCCGGGTGGCCGGAGTGCCGGGTGCCGCTCGAAGAGTTCTACCTCGAAGGCTACGGAATCGAACACGGCCGGGAATCGGCGCGGCGGATTCTCGCCCTGCCGCCGGGGGAGCGCCCCGACTGCATGGTGCTCTGCGACGACATCATCGCGCAGGGGTTCTTCTCGGAGCTGGTTCGTCGCCAGGAGGACCGGATCGACTACTTGCCGCCCGCCTTCTGCCTGCGCAACAAAAACGCCCCGATTGACTTTCCCTGCCGCGAGGTGGTCAACTACGAGGTGGACAGCCGCAAGCTGGCCGAAGCGGCGGTGGACCTCCTGCTCGAACGCCTCATCAACGCGAAGTCCGCCCCCTCCGTCCAGTGGCAGCTTCCCGCCGAAGCGGGCAGTGAAAACGGCGGGTCGCAAATATGGTCGCAAATATCCTGATTTTTTGGATTCCGCTATTGACATTCTCCAAAAGATCGGGTATAATTAATTGTAATCCAAAAACGGATTAAGATAAAATTTCGACATTTCATCATCAACCCGGAACAGGAAAGGCCCGGTAATGAGAAGTAATAAATTCACCCTGATTGAACTCCTGGTGGTGATCGCGATCATCGCGATTCTGGCGGCGATGCTTCTTCCGGCGCTGAATCGGGCGCGGGACCGGGGGAAGGCGGCCAACTGCATCAGCAACCTCAAGCAAATCGGGGCGGCCGCCGCGCTCTACGCCGACGACAACGCGGACTGGATGCTCGCCATGCGGCGGGACTGGGGCGCGGCGAATCACGATACGATCTGGAATATCCTGCTCAAAAAAGCCGGATACGCGGGGGCGAATCTGTTTCAGTGCCCGTCGGAGCGGATTCGCAGCATCGTCCTGGCGACGACGGACGCCGGTTATCTGTACGGAACCGGCGACACCAACAGCTACGGTTTGAACTACGCGACATTCGGCAGTCTCGATACCGGGGCGCAGAAGCGGACCCGGCGGGGAACCGTGGTCGGCCAGGGCGGCGGCAGTTCATTGATCCTCATCGGCGACGCTGTTCCGGCCAGGGATGAGAAGCTGAACAAGCCGTATTCCGACTCCTCGCCGGTGGGCGGCGGAATCGGCACCAACGAATGGACCGCCGACCCCAACCGCTTCTATCCGCTGCGCGGCGGAACGGTGATCTACGGGAGCCCCTTCTTCCGGCATGGCGAAAGTGCGAATTTCGTCTTCTTCGACGGCCATGCCGAGGCGCTGTCCCGGCGGGAGGCGATCAACCACCGCAAGCACTGGACTCCGGTCCAGATCAGCGGCAAATGGATCCGGTTCGGCCAGGAGTGGCATTAGTATGAAACAGTTCGCCGTTTGTCTGTTCCTTGCCGCCGCTGTCGCCGTATCCGCTCAAAACCTGCTCAAAAACGGTGGTTTTGAACAGGGCGTTTCCCATTGGACCACCTCCGGGGATGTTTCGTGGCAGGCCGGAAACTGGTCCGTCGCCGATCATCGCGGCAGCAACGGTACGCGGGCGCTGCTCAAGGAACGCAAGTTGCCGGGGGAGTATGTCCTGCTCAAGCAGGAAATCCCGGTTGTGGAGGGGGCAACCTACGAGTTCGGCGGAAGCATCCGCCCGGAAAACCTCTCCGGTTCCGGCGCGGGGATCGCCATCGAATGGGCGGACGCGGAAACCGGGAAGCATGTCTACGGCGTGTATCTGCCGCTGGTGAGCGGCAATTCCGACTTCCGAAACGTGAGCGGGCTGCTTGAAGTACGGAAAGGCGCGCGCCCGTACCGTTATTTCATGACGCTCTATGTCAACCGCGAATCGCTCGGCGCCGCGTTGTTCGACGATCTCTACGTCCGTCCGGCGGGAGGACGGTGGAATGCGGCGGTGGTCTCCCCGCCGGGAGGACGGCTTTCGACGGACGACGCGGATTTCGAACTCTCCAGCCTGGCGGATGCTCCGAAGGCCGCCTCTCCGCTGCTTGCCGCCGGGTTGAAATGCCGGGTCGCCATTTCCGGTCCGGACGGCCGGACGCTGTTCGACCGGGCCCTTCCGGTCGAGCGGGAGCGGATACTGGTTCCCTCGGGCCGTCTCCCGGCGGGGGAATATTCGCTGAAGCTGCAACTGCTCGATTCGGTCGGCCGCCAGGTCCTGGCGGAGAAGGTGATGCCGTTCGGCGTCGATCCGGCCGCCGATGTCGCCGGGCGGAAAGTCGCCGTCGACCGGCACGGCAGGTTGATTGTCGCGGGGAAACCGTTCCTGCCGATCGGGATTTACAAGCACCACCTGACCACCCGGGCGGAAGTCGATACGCTCGCCGGGGCCGGATTCAACACGGTCTGCGTCTATATGGGACACGAGCTGAAGCCGGAGATTCTCGATTATTGCGCGGAACGGGGCTTGCGCGTCATTCCTTCGACTAAAGACGCCATGCCGCCGGGAGCCACCCACATGATCCTCCGGCAATACGACGGTTTGAGCGATTACCGGGAGATCGGCGAAGCGATCATCCGCAAATACCGCGAACACCCGGCACTGTTGGCCTGGTACATTGCCGACGAACTTGACTCCTCGTATGCGCCGCTGTTGCGCGCCCGCCACGAACAGGTGCAGAAACTCGACCCGGACCATCCGACTTTCTCCGTCTTTTATCAGCATTTTCCGGAATTCGCGGGATGTCAGACGATCATGGGAGTCGATCCCTACCCGGTAGTCGAAGCGGGAAGCAATCGGATGGATTGTGTGCGCGACCAGATGCTCGGCGCAAGCCGGGTCCAGCGGAGCCTTTCCTCCGGGGCAGGCGCAATCTGGGCGGTCCCGCAATATTTCAACTTCGGGTCGATCAAAGCCGATGCGGCTGATCCCGAAATTTACCGGAAGAACTACCGCTATCCGACCGCGACTGAGCTGCGCGCCATGATCGCGCTGGAAATGATCCTGGGCGCAAAGGGGTTCATCGGGTTCAATTACGACTTCATGCATTACCGGCAGAAGATCGACCCCGACCAGTTCCGCAACTTCTGGCCGGTGGTCGGCGAGGCGGTGCGGTTCCAGCATGAAATGGCCCCCTTCCTGCTTTCGACCGAACCGGCGCCCCGCGTTACGGTCGAGAAGATCGAGGGCGAAGTTCGCGCGGCGGCGTTCCGCCACCCCGACGGCCGGATCGCCCTGCTGGCCGCTGCGGTGGGGCCGGGAAAATCGGCGGCGAAGATCCGGCTCGAAGGCCGCCCGGAGGTCATCGTGTTTCACGGAAACGATATCGACTCACTCTGCAAAATCCTGCCTGCCGATTGATTTTGTCTCCCGCCGTTCGAACAGCCGGGGCGTTCTTCCGCCCCGGCTGCGTTTCTCCGATCAGAACAGTTTCAGCATCGCGCCCCAGGCTTCTTTCGCGTAGAAGCGGTGGTCGCCTTCGCCGACGGCGTGGAGGCAGTTGCCGGGGGCTCCGGCGGCGCGGTAGATCGCTTCGAGGCGGGCGAACTGGCGGTCCGCCTCGGCCAGCGGGAAGATCGGGTCCAGCCGTCCGTTGACGATCACCACCGGCTTCGGCGCGGCCAGCCCCACCACGTCGGCGCTCTCGCCGAACTCCAGCAGGTGCGGCACGTAGTTGCAGGCGCAATGCGACATCGCGCCGATGCTCCCCCGGAACGACGAGAAACTGCACGAGGCGATCACGTGGGTGATCCGGTCGAGCACCGCCCCGGCGAACATCGAAGTGGTTCCGCCGCCGGAGTTTCCCATGATTCCAAGGTGTTTCCGGTCCACGTCGTTGCGGGTATAAAGGTAATCGACCAGCCGGTCGGCGTCGTAGACGCGGTCGCCGATCGCGGTTCGCCCGATCATCAGGTTCTGGAGCGCCGGAAGCGTACACGCCGGACGGTGTTCCGGGTCGGTGCTGCGTTCGCCCATGTAACGCTGTTCCAGACAGAAGGCGGCGATGCCGCGCCCCATGCATTCGACCGCGAAGTCGCGGTCGCCCTCGACGGCGAGCGGTTGCGTTTCATCCTCCCAGCGCACCGCGATCGAGGTGTGCATTCCCGTCGAATGCCCCTGCAGGCAGATGAAACTCTTGTACGGCGGTTTCGCCGCCGCGGGCAGGCAGGCGTAGACGCAGGCGGTTTCGCCCGGTTCCGGGGAGAAGCGGATTTTCTCGATGGTCCCGAGCGGAGTCTCCCGCTTCCAGAGCGATTCGGCTGTGATCGGAGCGCGCTCCAGCTTCTCCAGCCGGTCGAGACCGAGGAGGCGCTTGAGTTCCGGCAGCGCCGCTTTTTTCCACTCCGCGAACCCGCCGAAGTTCTCGAACGCGAACTTCCCGATCGACTCCGGCACTTCCTGGAATCCGTTTTCTCTCATGGCGGACAATCCTTTTTTACTTTATGCCATCGATGGCGTTTTTGTTTCGCAAAAAGCCCCTCCACCGATGGAGGAGCTGTGGGGCGGGATTATTTCGGGTACCCGACCGCCTGCACGTAGAGGATCTGCTCCTTCTCCTTGAGGTCGAGGAGCGGCTTGTATTCACTCTCCTTGAAGTAGCCCCGGACGACAGTGGCGAGCTTCTGCGAGGCGCAGTAGAGATAGATGTTCTGGCTGACGTAGCCGCAGTCCACGTGGCAGAGGTTCTCGAGCTGTTTGGCCCGGTCGGCGACGAGGAGGACCATAAGCGGCGCGTCACCGGCGCGCTCCTTCGAGGTCTGGACCAGCTTGTTGGCGGCGGGGTCGTAGCGGAAGGTTCCCTCCGGGATGCAGACGTAAAGGGTAATTTCCTGCTTGTTGCGGGCGGTGGGTGCGGTGCGCTTGCCGTCGGGACGGTTGATGCCGAATGCGGACCAGAGCAGGGTCGAAACGGTCTGCATGGGCAGCGGTTTCTCGCTGAAACTGCGGTCGGTGCGGCGCAGGCTCAACGCCTCCTGAAGCGGCATTCCGCCGGTGGTTTCCGGCTTGGGCAGCTCGATGTCGGCGGCGGAAATTCCAACCGCAACGAAAAGCGCGGCGAAAAGCGAAAGAGTTTTCATAGCGACCTCCTCAACGTTGGTTAAGAGGAAAAATAGCACCGTTTTCCGGATAATGCAAACTGATTCGAAAGTGGCTCCGGCCGGTTTTCAAAAAGATTCGGACCGTGCCGTCATGGAGCAGAGTTCCAATCGTCCGCACAGAAAGGTTGTGTCATCAAAAAACGGGTTTGCAGATCGCCATCGTTGTCGTCGCAGGTGATTGCTATGACGATGTTTCCATATTCAGAAGGTTTCCACAGGGCCATTTTTACGCTATCATCGCTCAGTTTGGGCGGCCCGAATTTTTGACTGCACTTCTGCAACAGGGAGCGATAGATGTCGCCATAATAGACGGTCGTCATGGCAACGGTGTTGTCGCCTCTTTTTTCGATGGTAACTTCCGACCATTTTTCGATGGATAAAAACCAGTCAATGAGAGCTTGAGAGTCTTTCACGCCGTGAAACGTCAAGTTGATTTGAACCTCGCTTTTTTCGGCGGAGTCATGTGAAGATGCGCATCCCGCCAAAAAACCAGGGATAAGTATGCAAGAGAGCAGTTTCCACATTTCAATCTCCGGTTTTCAATTGCAATTCGATTCGGAACAGGTTATTCGCCGATTCTGACTTCGACCGGGTCGCCTGGCATGAACCGGTAACGGGGGGGCTGGATGCAGACCTGCTGCTTGTCCTGTAAATCCGCCGGGGGCTTGAGCAGCACGACTTCGGATTCCTTCAGGGAACCGGGGTCTTTCAGCATTCGGAACTGGATGCTGGCGTTGAGTTCCGTCTTCAGGTCGTCCGGGACGATGCGGACTTTTTCGACCGCAAGGACCGGGCTGACTCCCTTCACCTGGTTTTCGCGCTGGCCGACTCCCCGCCAGACGAAATAACCCTGGTCGTCTTTCCCGATGCTGTCCACCGGCACCATCATTGCGTTTGGCCGGTTGCCGCCGCTGAACTGGTAGGACATGACCGTCGAGGCCCGGCAGAGCGGAACCGGCTTCCCGTTCTTGTCGGGACCGGCCGGAACCGGCAGCGGGACGTTGTCCACCAGGAGCATGATGCCGTCCGGCAGCAGATACGACGCCCCGTGAAAAATCCCCACCGGCTTGTCGCCGTTGCACGGATAGACCGCGACCGGGGTTTCCATCGTGAGGATCAGGGCGGTCGCCCGGTCCATTTTTACTTTGATCCCCATCGGCGAAAGTTGGGAAATTCTGACGATATCGAGCTCGCCGGCGCAAAGCCCCGCCGGAAAGAACACTTGATCGACCACCGCGTCGAAGGGAGTCGGGAAGGTGCAGCATTCCAGCATGACCCGGGCTAGTTCGATGTCGCTTTCGGCGGCTTCCCTGGCCCCGATGGCGGCGAAATAGTCGGCCTCCGCCTTCTGGTAGGCTTCTTCGCTGGTCGCGTTTTTGCCGGACAACGCTTTGTAGCGGATGTAACTGGCCTGGGTGTTTTTCAGGGTCGCTTCGGCGCTTTTCAGGTTGGCCAGTTTCTCCTTGAGCTGGTTTTGCCAGTAGTCGGTTTTCATCCGCACCAGGGTATCGCCCGGCTCCACCACGCGGTTGTCCATATCGAGGACCGCTCCCCGCAGGATTGCTCCCGGTCGCGCGACATGGGAGATGACGCCGCGGAACGCGCCGTTGTAACCGGACCGGATCGTGGTGGATACCACCGGCGTCGCCACTCCGTCATAGATCTGGGGCGCCGCGAAACTGTCGGCCGAAGAGATGGCCAGAACAAGCATTCCGACCAGGCGCGCCGCAAAGGCAAGGTGATTGTTTTTCATGCATCAATCCTATTCCACATCAAAATCATTCCGAACATGCAGGTTTGCAATTGGTCTCTCAAATAGAAGTAACATCTGAATGGGAAAATTGCAAATTCCTCTCCGCAGTTTTTCAAAAATATTCCAACAAACGGCAACTCAAAACCTCCCGCCAATCCGCCGCCAACACGGGGCCGCACGCCACGCATGACCCAGACAAAGGCATCCCCGCCAGACGGCCAGGAACCTCCTGCATGTTTCCATCAGTTATCCAAAATCGCCTGCCAAGCCCCTGTAAAGATCTCCACATGAGCGGAACTACCGCGCACCCCGGCAACGGTCTTGCCCCTTGCCAACCAACTTCCTGCAAAAACAGGCGGAGGGAGTGCCGCCTTCCCGCAAAAAAGCGGGAAGGCGCGCCGGAAGGAGCGGTATTTTGCGCCCTCCGGAACCTCGCGTTACCTCCCGAATGTCTTAATCGGAGCGTCAAATGCGCAGCATTTGATGCGGATCAGCGTACCCGGCACCGGCACCCTGCCGGTCGGGAGGGTTAAGGGAGGGCGAAGCGCCTCCCTTGTTCCCACGGCCCGTTAAAAATCAGACAAATTCGCGGAGTTCGCCGAGACAGACCAGGTTGTTGGTTTCGCGTGCCTGTGAATTCTTGGAGAGCATGACGACTTTGTCTTCGGATTTGAGTTGTTTGTCGGCGATGAGGCGGCGGGCGGTTTCGCGTGAGAGTTCGGTGGTGTTCTCCATATATTCGTTGAATTCGGCGTAGACTCCGTAAGAGAGGGCGAGCTGGCGGACCACAGTGCGGCGATAGGAGAGGGCGTGGATCGGGACGCGCGGGCGGTAGGCGGCGCAGCAGCGCGCCGACTTTCCTTCGCCGGTGTTGCAGATGATCGCCTGGATCGGCAACGTGCGGGCGGCGTCCACCGCGGTGCGGATCATGAAGGCGTAGGCCGGGTCGGAGCCGGCGTCAACGGATTCGACGCGGTTGAAGAAGCCTTCGGAGGATTTTTCCGTTTCTTCGACGATGCGGTTCATGATGCTGACGGCTTCGACGGGGAAGCGTCCGTTGGCGGTTTCGCCGGAGAGCATGACGGCGTCGGTGCCGTCATAGACGGCGTTGGCGACGTCGTTGACTTCGGCGCGGGTGGGCAGCGGGCTGTTTTCCATGCTCTGGAGCATCTGGGTGGCGGTGATGACCGGTTTGCCCGCGATGCGGCAGGCGCGGATCAGCTCTTTCTGGACCAGCGGAACTTCTTCGAGGGGAATTTCGATGCCGAGGTCGCCGCGGGCGACCATGATGCCGTCGGCGGCCGCGAGGATGGGGCCGATGTTTCTGACGCCCTGGCGGTTTTCGATTTTGGCGATGATTTTGATCTGGCTTTTGGCGGCGTCGAGGATTTCGCGTACCGCGGCGATGTCGTCGGCGTCGCGGACGAAGGAGTGGGCGATGAAGTCGAGGTCGAGGCGGATTGCTTCGCGGATGAAGCTGCGGTCCTTGTCGGTGAGGGCGTCGGCTTTGAGTTCGGCGTCGGGTACGTTGACCGACTTGTGGTTTTTGAGCACGCCGTCGCGGGCGGCGGCGCAGACGAGGCGCTTGCCGTCGCTTTCGCGGACGAGCAGCTCGACCGCGCCGTCGTCGCAGACGATGCGGCTGCCGGGCGGGACTTCGGCGGCGAACGCCGGGTAATTGACCTGGACGGCGTCTTTCTCGTCGGAGTCGGCTCCGGTCAGGTAAACCGTGTCGCCCTGTTTAAGTTCGAGCGGGGTTTCGAGGTTGCAGGTCCGGATGTTCGGGCCTTTGGTGTCAACCAGGATCGCGATTCCAGCGGAGACCTGGCGCACCATTTCGACGGCGCGGTCCATCTCTTCGACCTCCATGTGGGCGGTGTTGAAGCGGACCACGTCCATGCCGTTCTTGTAGAGCGCGAGAAGCAGGTCCGGGGTGCAGCGCGAAGCGTTGATGGTCGCCACGATCTTGGTGAACTTCATGATGCCCTTTTCCTCTTGCGTTGATAAACTTTTATTTCCAATACAGAAAGTGCTTGCCGAACCGTTCGAACGCCGCCTTTTCCAACTCTTCGCGGCAGTCGGGGTGGGCGATGCCGATCAGCAGCTTCGCCCGCTGCTGAAGCGGCTTGCCGTAAAGATCGACGACGCCGTACTCGGTGGCGATATAGTGAACATGGCTGCGCGGCGTGACCACCCCCGCCCCGGAATCCAGCACCGGGACGATCTTGCTCACCCCTTTCGCGGTCCGCGACGGCAGGGCGATGATCGGCCTGCCGCCCTCCGACCGGCTTGCGCCGTAGATGAAATCGAGCTGGCCGCCGACGCCGGAATACATCCGCGTGCCGAGCGAATCGGCGCACACCTGGCCGGTCAGGTCGATCTGGATCGCTGAATTGATCGCCACCACCTTCGGGTTCCGGGCGATGCGGAAGGGGTCGTTCGTGTAGCCGACTTCGCGCATTTTCACCATCCGGTTGCGGTGGGCGAAGTCGAACACCTTGCGTGACCCCATCAGGAACGAGGCGACGATCTTGCCGTGGTCGAGTTTCTTGCGCGCGCCGTTGACCACCCCCGCCTCGACCAGCGGCAGCAGGCCGTCGGCGAACATCTCTGTGTGGATTCCGAGGTCGCGGCGGTCCGAGAGCTGCGAGAGCACCGCGTTTGGAATCGCGCCGATGCCGAGCTGGAGGCAGGAACCGTCTTCGACCAGCTCCGCGCAGTGGCGGCCGATCGAACGCTCCACTTCGTCCGGGAGCGGGAAATGGATTTCGTCGAGCGGGGAATCGTCCTCCACCAGGAAGTCGATCTTATCCAGCTCGATCTCGCCGTCGCCGTAGGTGTACGGCATGTTCGGATTGACCACCGCGACAACGATTTTCGCCCGGTCGAGCGCTGCCGGGCCGATGTCCACGGAAATCCCCAGCGAAACCCGCCCGCGGCAGGGCTCCGACACCTGGAGGAAGGCGACGTCGCAGCCGACCACGCCTTCCCGGATCAGCCGCTGCGTCTCGTGCAGCGAGACCGGAATATAGTCGGCCGCGCCGCGCTGCACCTGGCGGCGCATGTTCTCCCCGACGAAGAACGACTCCGAACGGAACACGCCCTCGAATTCGGGCGCCGCGTAATCCTCCGTCCGCCCGGTGTGGATATGACGCAGAAACACGTCGCGGAGCACCCCCTTGCGCCCCCGCGCACAGAGTGCTTCGACCAGTATGCGCGGAACGGAGCCGGAACTGCCGACATAGATCGAATCACCCGATCCGACCCGTTCGACGGCCTCCGCCGCGGAAACGACACGCGGGAGCTTGCTCATTCGCCTCCGGTGGTTCTGTCTTTATTTATGCGTCAACGATGGCGAACATCAGCGTGATCTGGAAAACAACCCGGTCGCCGACCTTGATGCGGCCGGTCCCCTTGCCGAACCGCCCCTTGGGGGCCGGCAGCTCGATATCGACGACCAACTGGTCGCCGGGATAGACCGGCTCGAAGATCTCGGCGCGGTCGATCGACATGAAATAACCGATCTTCCCCTCATTGCCCGGACGCGCCAGCACGAGCGCGCAGCCGGACTGGGCGACGATCTCGCAGAGCAGCGACTCCGGCATGACCGGGGAATCCCCCGCCTGCGAGAAGATCTCCTCGTTCCCGGTCAGGTTCTTGACCGCGAAAACGTGGTCGGCCTCGACCCTGGCGATGTAGTCGATCAACAGGAACGGGTAGCGGTGCGGAATGAGCCCCATGATCTTCGACACGTCCAGCGGCGTCGCCTCGGACTTGTCGAACTCGGCGTTGAATTGCGGCATCGCGGAAGCACCGCCCTTCGGACGGGCGGCCAGCGTGATCCTCGCCTCGCAGGTGAGGCCGCCGCTGTTGGAGGTCTCGGCCTTGACCACCGCCTCGCCGTTCTCGATCGAGAGGACTTCCGCCTCGACCTTGACGCGGTCGCCCGGATTGTTCGGGCGGCGGAACTTGACCTTTTCAACGACGCGCATGTAGACGTCGAGCTTGTTTTCGGGGTCGAGCGCGGCGCGGACCGCCAGCTCGGCGAGCTGCTTCATCGCTTCAACCTGGAGCACGCCCGGCATGATCGCGTGGCCGGGGAAGTGCCCCTGGAAGAAATTCTCATTGATGGTCAGGTTCTTGAGTCCGACGAACTTCGTCTCGGAGACCTGCTCGGCACGGTCCAGCATCAGCATCGGATAACGTTGAGGAAGAATCGCCTTGATCTCCCGGATTCCAAAAAACTTTCCCATTCCTTCTCCCCTGGTTTTTATGCCTGTTTTCCCGTCATGATTTCTTTCTGGAGCAGCCCCGCCAGCTCGACGTTCTTCGGGTGGCCGGGCTTGATCGCGAGGATCGTCCCGGTGATCCGGCAGCCGGCAAGGTAGATGTCCCCGACGATGTCGAGGATCTTGTGGCGCACGATTTCGTTGGGGTAGCGTAGCGCCTCCTTGCAGATGATCGCGCCGTCGTGGATGATCGCCGCAGCATCAAGGCTGCCGCCCTTCACCAGCCCCATCGCCAGCAACTGCTGGAGATCGCGGAAATCGACGAAAGTGCGCCCCCCGGCGACTTCGGTTTCATACGCTTCCGGCGTCGTGGCGTTGAATTCGTAGAACTGCGGGTCGATCGGGCAGCCGGGGAAGCTCGTGGTGCAGCAGACGCGCAGCTCCGGCCCCGGTACGATCACCAGCCGGGTGTGGCCTCCTTCGACATAAAGCGGAGAGGCGGGGGTGAACACCTTCGCCTCCGCCTCCTGCCGGGCGACGCCCGCCTCGCGCAACATCTTGCAATAGGGCAGCGAACTGCCGTCGCCGATCGGCGGCTCCATGCCGTCCATCTCGATGATGCAGTTATCGACGCGGAAGGCGTGCAGCGCCGACATGATGTGCTCGACGGTGATGACCACCGCATTGCCGGCGGCGATCGTGGTGCCGCGCCGGACATCGACTACGTTCGAAGCCAGCGCCCGGACCTCCGGTTTGCCGGGCAGATCAACGCGCCGGAAGACAATTCCCGTGTTTTCCGGCGCGGGCCGCACCCGGACCGATGAACGTGCGCCGGAATGCAGCGCGATTCCCGAGTAGGCGGCCGAACCGGCCACAGTCTGCTGATTTTCCATCGATTCATCCACTTTAAAGATTGAAAAATTCGACTTCACGCGGCATAATATAATACGTGAAACGAAGTTTGTACAGTTTTTCCCGAAGGTTTTATGACTGAAAAAATCAAAACACTGGTTGTGACCGGGCCGACCGCGACCGGAAAGACCGCCCTCGCGGTGAAGCTCGCCCGCCTCTACCCGGCCGAAATCGTCAGCGTCGATTCGCGGCAGGTCTATCGCGGCATGGATGTCGGGACGGGGAAAGACCTTGATGAATATGGACTTGTGCCTTATCACCTGATCGATGTCGCCGATCCCGGGCGCGAAGTTTACAACCTCGCCCGTTTCATGCGCGACGCCTACCGGGCGATCTGGGACATCGCGTCGCGCGGGAAGCTGCCAATCCTCTGCGGCGGAACCGCGCTCTACCTCGCCGCGCTGCTCGACGGCTACCGGCTGCCGGGCGGAGCCCTGCCGCCGCGCGAAAAAGGAGTCGAACGGGTCCGGCAGAATCCCGAACACGAGGAATCGTTCGAACCGCCCTTCGAGCTCGATCCGCTGATCCTCGGCGTCTACTACCCGCGCCGCGAAGTTCACGCCCGGATCGAGGCGCGCCTAGACGACCGGCTGACCGACGGCATGGTCGACGAAGTGCGCAACCTTCACGAAATCAACGGAGTGAGTTACGACCAACTCGAATTCTTCGGCCTCGAATACCGCGAAGTCTCCCGCTATCTCAAACAGGAATGCACGCTTCTTGAAATGCGCAACACGTTGCTCTACCGGATCCGCCAGTTCGCCAAGCGGCAGGACATCTTCTTCCGCAAACTGGAGCGCGAAGGACACCAAATTCACTGGCTGAAAGCCGGCAAAGATCCCGACCCCAGCGAACTTCTCGAAAAGTTCCTCAACGGCGAGTTAATCCCCTCTCCCGCTTTCCGTCTCTGTGACATTAATTACGGCAAACTCGACAAATCGTAGTCGTGGTCATGGGAACAAGGGAGGCGCTTCGCCCTCCCTTAACCCTCCCGACCGGCAGGGTGCCGGTGCCGCGACGAGATCCGCATCAAATGCTGCGCATTTGACGCTCCGATTAAGACATTCGGGAGGTCATGCAAGGTTCCGGAGGGCGCAAAATACCGCTCCTTCCGGCGTCTCCCGCCCCTTTTGGGGGGCGGGAGAGCACTCCCTCCGCCTGTTTTTGCAGGAAGAGAGAGCGCAGACCGCAAGACCGTTGCCGGGCGGGTTGGTAGTTCCGCTCATGTGGAGAACTTTGCGGGGCCTTTTCAAGCCACTTTGTATATCCGGTAGAGCCACGCGAATGGTTTTGGGTCGGTTGCGGCGGGTTCGATTTTGTGGGTCATGCATGGCCCGGGGCCCGCGAGGGCAAGGCGACAGCCGCGCACGAGCTCCCCTGCGAGATGCGAAGCATCAAGCACGAGGCCGCACGCCATGCAGGACCCAAACAAAAGCATTCTCGCCAGACGGCCGGGAACCTTCCGCATGGCTCTATCAGTTATCCAAAATCGCCTGCCAAGCCCTTGTATCGATCTCCACATGAGCAGAACTACGACATTCCTCGCAACGGTTTTGCGGTCTGCGCTCTCTCTTCCTGCAAAAACAGGCGGAGGGAGTGCCGCCTTCCCGCAAAAAAGCGGGAAGGCGCGCCGGAAGGAGCGGTATTTTGCGCCCTCCGGAACCTCGAATTACCCCCCGAACCTCCCCAATCGGAGCGTTAAATGCGCAGCATTTAATGCGGATCTGGTCGCGGCACCGGCACCCTGCCGGTCGGGAGGGTTAAGGGAGGGCGAAGCGCCTCCCTTGCTCCCACGACGAAGCGGTGAAAGTGGGTCAGTTGCGGGGGAGGTTGCTTTTGCCGGTGACGGTTTCGGCGTTGAAGCGGAGGATGGCGGTGCGGTCGAGCATTGCGGCGGGATAGTCGAAGCTCCCGTGGGCGCCGCAGTGTTGCATCAGGAGGTCGAGCGCGAGACGTTTTTCCGCTGGATCGGTGACGAAGACGACTTGCCCCGCTGCCATGACGCTCTCGTAAAGACAGGTGGAACGGCAGGCGGGATCGGCGAGGACGATGCGGTTTTCGCCGACGGCGGAGAGTGAGGCGCGCGGGTCGGCCTTGAGGCAATCGATTTTGCGGCCTTCCTGCG
>Ga0209373_10003625_pt1 | contig 14090 bp, 17 predicted proteins | sample Higcelweek5metaG_FD_187173 | JGI IMG/M metagenome (GOLD analysis project Ga0209373, IMG submission 187173) | Freshwater pond sediment microbial communities from the University of Edinburgh, under environmental carbon perturbations - High... | ecosystem: Environmental > Aquatic > Freshwater >...
CTAAGATTTTATATTAAAGGCATTCATTAATGAATGCCTTTTTTATTTGGTTTTTATCCCCTTGGGTCGTCTAAAATAACTTATATAAAATAAGCTCTAAAAATCTGTGACCTTAGGGAATTCAAATTGTAATCGGATTGTAGGGGTTATAAGGGGGATTAGGAAATTGGATGGACAAAATGGGGGATTAAGGGTAATATGAAGAAAAATTTATTATATCAATTTTTAATTAAAAATGAAAATATGATAATATCAGATGCTTTTATTTTAGCTGGGAAAATTGGTTTTCATTATAATAGAAGATCAATTCACTCATTAGCGATTAATACAGAAATCGCACAAGCTCTTGGAATAACTCTTTACGAAAGATTTTGTGAGGAGATTGCTCTTCTTGGAGACAAAACAAAATCTTTTAGTGTTAATTTTTTGAAAAGTCCAGTTGATGAAAAAGATTGTATAAATGATATGGAAGTTTATACAAATTACAGACTTGATTCATTGATGTCGGTTTTATCAAAAATTACTTCTTAGTTTTGAGTTCTAATAGAAATTATTTAATTTAAAAAACCAGTTACAGAAATGTAGCTGGTTTTTTTGTGACCCAAGTGTGACAAAATTGGAATCGGGCTTTATATATCATAAAGGAATTTTGGGAATTAGCTTGCTAAAATGAAGTATTAGGGGTAATCTAAAGAAAATAATTAATACCTATACATATGGAATTTAAACTAAAATATGCAGAACTTTTCCCAGAGGTCTGGAAGACCTTAGGAGAAATACCTAGAACAGGTTGGGTTAATAGAAGTGTAAAAAATCCTGAAACAGTCCAGGAACACACTATCTCATGTAGAAATATGGTAATTAACCTTATCGATTCTCTTACAGAATTTTCAATGTCTGACATTTTGGATATTTTAAATATGTTGGAAGTTCATGATTGGGCTGAAACAATCATCGGTGATGAAGTTATTGTTACTTACAACGCAGAAGAAAAAGCGAAACTTAAAGAAAGTAAATTTGAGCGTGAATATGAAGCCATGAGAAAGATTACATCTAATGGTGTAAATAGTCTTGGTGCTCAAGTTTTAATGCTCTGGATTCGCTTTGAGAAAAGACAAGATAGTAAATCTTCTTTTTCAAAACAAATTGATATGTATCAGTCAATTGAAAAAGCCTGGGAATATCAAAAAAACGGAGAGAATGTTCTTGTTTTAGATTTCATTAATTATTACAGAAAGGACATCACTCACAGATTATTGAAAGAGAAAATGTTACTAATAGAAAAATTTGATAAATGCACCCGAAATTAATTCGGGTGTTTTATTATGTGTTCAAATTGGAATCGAATTGAAAATTTAAGGTGAAATTTAAGGTGTCAGGTACCTTTAATTGCACCGGGACCGCGAGTACGCTTATCGAACCTTACAGGTTCAGTACACCTTTTCCGTTCGTGAGTACTCTCACAAGGAAAAGGTCTTCGATTCCCGGAAGCAAGCAAAGAAGTTTGCTTGCTTAGGGTCACAACAAAAAAACCGACCTAAGTCGGAATTTTTTCGTTGTGACCCTATGTAGTTCAAATTGGAATCGGGTTATAGAGAATATAAGGGGATTTAGGGAATTAATAAATATATAAAGAAAAAACCTTAATATGAAATCAAGGTTTTTAAAAGTTGTCATTGGCGTATCTTTGTATTGTTTAAGTCTTCTTCACACTTACCATCAACACATATAAATTTACCAATCGTTAGCGTGTCATAAGCCTCGGGTGTTACATAATAGGTTTTGGTTATTGTATCTCCTTTTTCTCCTACACCTTTTACTTTTATACACCAGTCAGCATCATCATGAACAACATAGGGGATTAACATTATTATTTTCCCCGTAGATATAGGCATTAACATTGTGGAGGTACTTGATGGTTCATACCATCTTTCCTCTATGTTTCCATATCTCATTTTTTGACAAGAAACGAGTGTTGTCATTAACGCAATAATAAAAAATATTTTTTTCATTTTATTTAGATTTATTGGTTTTTACAAAAGGTAATTTTTATCTCCTGTAAGAGCCAATAAATCTAATTCCAAAGAACTAAAACTATAAAAAGAATAGCATATTATATGCATATTGTCAATGGTGACCCTAGGGGGTTCAAATTGGAATCAGATTGTAGAGAATATAAGGATTTTCTCCACTTTTAATTTAATTTAAGAATTATTGACTTTTATACCATGTTATGGTAGAGTATCATAAAATTACTTATTTCAAATAGTTCATAAACATTTTAAAAAATTAAAGAAATGAAAAAAATCACAGTTTTTGGTTCGGAAGTGAATATTTTTGTATTCAGTTTGGTATTACTTCTTTTTATCTCTCTTTTTGGTGGTTGTTCATACAGAGTAGGCTGGTTAAAATCAGTTGATAATTATGAAATTGCATACCGGTGGGATAGAACCGACGGAAGTATCACACGTATTGATCACACCGGATGGTGTAGGGTTACCCCCTATTTAACAAAAATTTACCTAATTGATTCTCGTCCAATGCAGATTCGGATAGAAGCAAATATAGGATCTACTTCTACTAGTGGAAGTGTAAATAATCGTGTTTTAAATGCAAAGTTGGTTCAATTCGATCCAAAAGGTGCCGCACAATTTTTTACATATCACGGACTTGCTGATTATGATCAGCAACAACTTTCTGAAATATTAAAAATATATGCATATGAGAACTATGCTACGAATAATTATAATGCTGATTCGTTGCAAGCTAAGTATAAATTTTTAAAAATTTTAGGAGAAACTGCCGGTACAAACAATTCAAGTGAATCAAAAAAAGATGGTCTGTATGAAAATGTTAAGTAGAAAGTCAATACGAATACTAATCATTACAATTATCTGCTTATTTCTTTCATATATGATGTTTTATCATCACACTAAAAGTTATGAGTTTGGTATTACCCGTAACATAATAACTGGAGAAATGAAGCCAGATACTCGTACAGGTCATCACTTTACTGCTCCTTGGGTTTTAGAAACAACAATTGATACTAGACCCCGTAGAGTTTGTATAGCTTCAGCTAGCAGAAATGTTAATTGTCGCCTTGTACAATTTGATACATCGCAATGGAAGTCACTTGTTGAATACGAAGGTTTTCATTACTATTGGTGGTATAATCGTATTTCCTTCAACTGGTCACAAGAAACATACCGTGGATTAGATAATCTATTTCTAGGTCATGCATATGGATCAAATAAGGGAAAATTTCTTAAGATTTTACAGGAAATTGGAGATGAACAATAAAACAAAGTGAAAATATAAAAAGTGAAGGATGAAATATCTTTCGCTTTTTTTATTTGGTTTTTTATCCCCTTGGGTCGTCTAAAATAACTTATATAAAATAAGTGCTTAAAATGATGTGACCCTAGGGGGTTCAAATTGGAATCTGATAGTAGAGAATATAAGGGGATTTAGGGAATTAAGAATTATATAAAACAAAAAGCCGTTCCCGTTAGGTACTAGGCTTTCATTTTGCTGTTACTCATAAACCCTATTTATATTATATCCTATGATTCTTCCATCAGGATTATATGGTGGGTCGTAAGCTGGGTTAACTTCGTGAGGTATTGTTACCTTATCGGTTTCTGGTTTTATTTCACCGATAACACCGACACTGAATCCTTCTTCAAGAGCTTGTTGAACACCTTCTTGAGAATAAACTTTTAAAAATCTTGTTGCCATTTTGGAAAAATTTAATAAGACATAGGTTTAGATATTTTTATTTCTTGAATTTCTGTTATATTGCAGATTTTTTGATAATCTCTACAATCAACAAGGTAAGCTTCTTTCCCGGGGTATTTTATAAAACTAAAAATTCCATTTTTAGTTATAATTTTACCATTAGGAATATTTTCATCCTTTTTTATTAAATCAAGAGGCCCATACTTAAATGGTTCTAAATGCACCTCTTCATAAAGTTGAATTTTTTCATCAGGAGTAAATTCAATCATTATTTTTTGCCCGTTTAAAATTATTTCATATTCCATTTTATAGAGTTTTTAAAAATTACAATTTTTATTAAGATTACAATTAATTTTATATAATGTCAATCAAAAATTCAATTTGGAACCAAAACAACCATATATGATATGGTTTAAAATTAATGGTGACCCTACCGGGAACGTGAGTACACTTATCTCCCTCGACTAAAACTTTTTCGTCAAAAAGTTTTGTCTGGGCACCAGCTCATCTATTTTCTTTGGTAAGAAAATATGATTCCGCTGTTCGATTCCCGGACGCAAAGTATGCAGATACTTTGCTTAGGGTCACAACAAAAAACCGACCTAAGTCGGAATTTTTCGTGGTGACCTTAATGATACCCGATTTAAAACTCTATATAGAAACATTCAAGGAGTTATATCTGATTATCTCTCACTTTGAAAAACCCTTTTATTATAACGGAACTAAGGTTGAAGCTCTTCAGAGTATATACCCCTAATGGTATTTAAATTATAGTGTCTTTATCCAGTTATTAAATATATCTTTTAATTGATTTAGATGTTCTTGTTCTTTGAATGTATGTGGTGCTCCTTTTATTATATGCAACTCTTTCTTTGTCTCTGTTGGTATTAAATCATAGAAGTATTGTTGCTGGTCTGGAGGGCAACTCGTATCAAGTTCTCCTACAACAAATAATATTGGCATATTTATATTCTTAGCTTTTGGTTTTAAATCATGAGTTAACCTTTCCTCTATGTGAGACCAAGGAAGTTTCATTTCTATTCCAGGCTTTGAATTACTCATTCTTGTTTTCCAGCCAGTCTCTCTCCATTCTTTCAGTTCTTCTGGGTTAAACCTTTCGTGTGCTTCTATGCTATCTTGACCAGAATAAACAGCAGCATAAGGAAATACCCCTTTAACATATTGTGGATACTCTTCCGCATATTTAGCTACAGCAAACCCACCCAAACTATGTCCTGCAATAATAAAAGGTTCTTGATACCATTCTTGTGTTTTAGCCCATTCAATTACATCAACTAAATCTTCATAGTGATTTTGCATTGTCGCGTCTTCATATTTGCCCTCACTTTCACCAATTGAATTAGTCGCATCAAAATTCACTGTTATATAATCATTATTAAAAAGTATATTAGTTAATGCTTCCATGTGTAGCTGTTCTTTAAAACCTCCAAGTCCATGTAGAATAAAAGAAAGACCCTTTGGATTTTCTGGTGTTAATATACTACCTATAATTTCAAGACCTTTTCTATTTTTTATTGAAAATTTATTAGTCACACTTTTATATTATCATATAAAAATATTTTATAAAACATAAGACAGAATCTATAATTTATGGTATTATAAATTTGTGAAAAAGGTAAAAATCATTTTTGATAACAATTTAAGTATTACAGGAGATGGGCAACCTCTTTCAAGTATATTTTCTGCCAGTATTTCTAGACTTAACAAATTTATTATACAGAATAAATTAGAAAAGAGAGTAATAATATGTTTAACTGAAACCTTTAAACAAGAAGGTATTGCTGAACTGCAAACAAGGGCATTGTCAAAATATCAAAGTGGAATTAATTCTATTAAATTACTAGAAGGAATATTAGAAGATACCACAATAACAAAAATAGAAAATAAGGAATTATTTAAGGTTATTGAAAATAAGTTTAATGAAAAGATAAGTGAATTCAATATAGAAATATTACCCTTACCATTAAAGACTAGTATTTTGGATTTGTCTGAAAGAGCTATTTCTTATAAAGCTCCATTTGAAAAAGGAGACAAGGGTTTTAAAGATACTCTTGCTTGGTTATCTATAATAGAAGATTCAGAGAAAAATACTGATTTTGAATACATTCTTATAACTGAGGATAAAATTTTTAGTAATGATTCTATTAAAAAGGAATTTACTAATGAGAATAAAAAAGACATTATAATAATACCAGCAGATCCAATAGAAGAAATATTAGATGAGATGTTAAATTTAGGGTTTAATTTAGAAAAGATTAAAAAAGAAGTGATTGATAAAATAAAAGAAGATGATAATTTTAAAAATCAACTTGAAAAGAGAGCATTGAAAGAATTAAGCACTTCAAATAATAGACTTTCGTTTTTTGTAAGACCTTATTCATTATCTCCATATGACCCAGAATGGAAATCTAAAATAGTTAACCTAATTTATGAAGATGTTGGTGCTAATGTAAAAAATAATATCAGCAAAGACTTATTTGAAGTTGAAATTAATGTCACTTTTATACCTAAATATGCTGATTTAGATAAAAAGAAATTGAGGCGTGGAGCATTATCATCAAACATTTTTGCAGCAGTATCTGATGAGGCAGTAAGTCGCTATGACTTTAATGATAATGCTGTTTCTGTGATGTATGGACATAATAACAACTTATACCCAGAACTATTAAGACAAAAATTTACTTTAAAATATAGTAAAATAAGTGGATTAAAAATCACAGATAGCGAAGAGGTTATGCCAAACAACAGATTGGGCTATTTAACTATAGGAGAGTATTAATTAAAAACTAGTTTTCATTTTCTAGTTCCCAAACAGGAAATCTTTTTGTAACTTTATTCCACTCCATTAGTTCATTTTTTATATCTGCTGGAAGCTTAAGAGCCCTTGGAATATTAAAAGTTTCTCCACAGAAATTATAATCTTCATCTTTTATTCCACCTAACATATTAGGATCTTTAAGAAGAAAACCCTTCTTGTCCTTACCCTCTAATCTACCATCAACAATATGTTCTAGGTGGTCTCTAAATTTGTTTAAATACTCTAAATCTTTTATATATTTTTTGTAAATATTTTCATAATTAATATCATTTCTTATTTTACTTCTTAAATACTTTAATATTTTTTGAAGATTGGAAATACTTACTAAGAAAAAATGTATATCTGAAAATAATGTCTGCAAATCATTTTTATTTATATCATTTTTTATTCTAGAAATTTGCAATTTATTCTTTTCTAGATTTTGATGTAAAATTGCCATAATAATAAATATTTTCTTGAAATTAGGATCATCCTTTGGAATATTTATTGTATAATTTACCTTTTGCATATCTTTTTATTTATCTACAAGTCTTCTTTGCATATATTCAACCACTATAGAGATAATTCTTCTTACATTTTCATTACAATTTTTAAATAAAATTTTATCAAGTGCATCTTCTACACCATATATTCTCATAGCTTCACTTATAAGAGCATGAGTAAAAGATTGAGTTGTAGAATTTACATCTTTGTAATCTAATATTATGTTATTTCCATTTGCTAATTCTGGTAAAATTTGTTTTTCTCTTTTCTCTCTTGCTTTATCTTTATTCTCTGCGAAACTTCCAGCAAATTTATAAATATTGATTATAATAAAATTATCTTTACTCATATAAATTTAGGTTTTTTATATTTTTCCTTTTTTAAACCTGTAACATTTTTGGCATAAAAATCACGTATTATGCCTAATAATTGAGAAAAAGCCTTGTTTTCATTTAATGAAATATCTACTCCTACAACAACTCCATCCCAACTAGGAACATCGGAAATACTATGTCTATCTTCAAGTGGATTACTTTTTAACTTAAAACTATCTTCATTGTTTGACCTTTTTAAAAGTTTATACATTTTATCACCACTAATTATAGTAAAATAATTAGCATTAACAAATGCAATTGATTTTATTAGGAATAGACCAAATCCAGCATTTTGAGCTGTTCCACCAGGTCTTATTGTTGTTCCGGTAACACCAGGAGTTAGTGCTAATTTTATGGCTGATATATCATCCATTACACTATATGATTTTCTTATTGAGGTTTTTAAACCAACTCCAACATCTGCAACCCCAATTGAGATTCTATTACTAGTTTTAAAATATTGAGCACAGACTACTGCTCCATGTTCTGAATAGGCATGTTCAAGAACATTTCTGATTAACTCACTAAAAATATGTTGAATTGATTCAGCTTGACTTGGATTGTTCTGTAAATGTAACAAAGGAACTAATTCTTCTAAAAATGTTTGTAAGTCTTTTGAATTCCTTATTTGTTTTAAAGGTATTAGAACACCAGAAGTTTCATGTTTTTCTATATTTTTTATATTTACTTTTATTCCAAGGAAATCAAATAATCCCATTGTAACAAGATAATGACCTGAGCGTGCAGTAATTTCTTCACATTTTATATTATTAGGACTAACAGTTTTACCTATTACTGCTATCATAGACAAGACAACGGGATGAATAGAAATCCAATTCGGATTAGCTGTTATTTCCAAATAATCTTTATTCTTTAAATCAAGATTAGAAAAGAATACATTTATATTACCTAAGAAAGCACTGTTGGGTATATGGATTTTCACTACTTAATTCTACTAAGATTCCCGGTAAATTACAATGTATTTGGGTTATTAGAGTATATATTAAAATACAAGTTTTATTTACTTAAATGCAACACATTTATGTTGCAAATACAGCATAATGAACTCTGGTGTTTTACCTGTTAAGTCAGGACTTTTGAATACGGTCATTTTAACCGTAAATACGGTCTCAGAATAACCGTGTTTATCGGTTAAATAACGGAATAATCAATGCAGTCATTTTAACAGCAAATGCAGTCTCAAAATAATAGTGTTTTGCTTATAAATAAAGGATCTTGAATGATGGTGAAAAACCACTTAATGGTGGTGTATGAATAATGTGGATTCCACACTAAATAGTGTTAAACCCTGTATCTCAAAATGCAGGTGTTTTACCTGAAAATACAGGTGGAATGAATACTAGCTTTTGACTAGAAAATACTAGTGAAATTATTGTAGTTGTTTACCATCAAGCATGACGCTTTTTACAGTCCCTCCTTTGCCATCTCTATAATCAAGTTGAACCTCCCAAACATTCCTTATCATAGCTCCATAACTATTCTGACTATCTACATAACCATTTACAGCCCAGACATCTTTTAGATTAGAAAGTTCATAAGAATGAACATCATCAAATTTAGCTGTTGAAGGAGCTTTTAAAGTTCTCTTAATGACATCTTTTGCAAAGACAAGTGCTTCTATTTCTCTTTGGTTTTGAGTTGGTTGAGTGCTTGAAGTAGTGTTACTACTTTTATCACTAAACATTCCAGAGAATGCTACAAATATCAATATTGCTAATATAGCACCCATTATCTTTTTCTCTTTTGTCCATACATACATTTTACCTTGGCAATGAGGACATCTGGTTGCCATAGCGTCTATTTCTTTCTTACAATGTGCACACTGTTTTGTTTTTGTCTCCATAATAATTATATTTACTTATACTAGATGGGAAACAAAAAGCTCCCAGCCAGTATGGTGGATTTTAACCCACCTGTATCCGTTTCCAGATACAGCCCCGTAAAAGGCAAACTCTGACTAGGAGTTCTTTATCTTTTACGGGGACTTGCTTCACCATGCCATTAATTACTTAATTGGTTTAGGCTACTCTTATTAAATTATGTTTTAATGATACCTCGTAATTAGCTTTTAATCAATATTATTCTCATAAGATAAATTCTAATTTGCTAAATATTAAATTATGTTGTGTTATGATTTGCTCATATTGTAATTTAAGAATTAAGGTATAAAATATCTTTTATGTAGTTTGGTCAGAGCTACATAGTTCATTGAAAAGAATACTTTTTGTAATAGTGGGATACTCGGCAATGTCCGTAGTCCCCCAAGTTTTGGAGATATATTTATTAGTATCATATGAGTAAAATGCATATGAAAGTAAGAAGTTAAATTTTGTAATCATTAAGAATAAATATATGCAATAATGTCAGCAGATTTGAAATAATAATCTGTGTGTTAGGGAAACTAACTCGTCATGTGATTAGCCAATAACCTGAAAGTAAATTATTAAGTAATAAACTAAATTCTATTTGGTTTATTTGATAATTTACTTTTGAGTTGTTGGCTCTTTGTTTTTTAAGTCAGCAATACAAAAGTAGCATAAATATGCTACAGGCTAGTGAAGAAGAAAATGTATCTAAACTCCAAAGATACATAAGGGAGAAAAACCCTAATCTCAGTAATGAGAAAATAGTTGAAATGTCAAACCAATTCTATGAATTAGGTGTTTTGATAGTGAGACTACAAGCAGAACAACATTTACCTGTGGCTAAAACACACAAGGATAGTGTTTTAACACCAGAAACACTCAAACCCCCATAAATTAATTTACCTGTGCTTATACAACAGAACTACACAGAATTTACCTAGTCGGGTAAATATAATTAATTAGATAAATTATATATGTTTAAAGAATGTTTAGGTTATTGTAGAGACTCTAAAAGAGAATGGGAAAATATTTATTCAGTTGAACAGCAGAGAGAAGCCATTGAAAAATATGCTTTAGAAAATAATCTTCATATATTTGAAATATTTGAAGATGTAAATAAATACGGGAAGAAGTTTAACAGAGAAGGATTATGTGGGATGTTGAAATATATATCTTTGAATCCCAATGTTAAATGTATACTTGTTTCAGATGTATCAAGACTTTTTATTAAATTTAATAGCTCTTGGTTTACCCTTAAAAGATTTCTAGAAGAACATGATATTAAATTAGTTTCTCTTGTTAATGTTATGAATAAATACATTAACACTAAAAAATAAATTTATTGTTTCTTTACAGAGAGATTTGTAAATAAAGTCTCTCTGTAATTGAGACAATCATTTTGAGATTATAAGAAAAAGAGTTTAAATTAGATTCAATCATGATAGGTAAAAAAATAATAAAACCTAATAATGCAGTTATATATCTAAGAGTCTCTTCTAAAGAACAGATTACTAATTTCAGTTTAGACAGTCAGGAGAAAGTATGTAGAGAATATTGCAGAAGAAATGGATGTGAAGTCTTAAATGTTTTTAGAGAAGAGGGAGAATCTGCAAAGACTGTAAACAGAACAGAATTGCAAAAGATGATAAGGTTCTGTGAAATAAATAAAAGGCAGATTAGTAAAATTGTTTTTTATAATGTTTCTAGAATGTCCAGAGTGGCAGCTGATTATTTAATCTTGAAAAGAAACTTTAAGAAGCATGACATTTCAGTTGTCTCTGCAACAGAGGGATTTGATGAATCTCCGTCTGGTAAATTACAGGAAACAATGCTCTCTGCTTTTGCTGAATTTGATAACAACCAGAGGTCTGATAAAACAAAGGAAGGTATGCAAGCTCGCTTACTTAGTGGTCTATGGAGTGGAATAGCTCCGTGGGGTTATTTTAATACTCGTGATAGAGATGATAGTAAAATAATAGCTCCACACCCAGAGAAAGCTCCTATAGTAAAAATGCTGTTTGAAAAATATGCTACTGGTAAATATTCTTTTAAGGAACTAGCAAGAATGGCTAATAAACATAATGTAAAAACTATGCATGGAACTAAAATGTGTAAACAACTTGTAGCCAAGATAGTTAAAAATCATATCTATTATGGAAGAATGGTTGTAGCTAGATTAGATGTTGATATTATGGGTAAGCATGAAGCTATAATCACAAAGGAGTTATTTGATAGAGCTAATAGTAATAGAAGTAGCTCTAGAAAAGGATTACCTCGTAGTAGAGAAAATAAAGATTACCCATTGAGAGGTATTAAATGTGGTGGTTGTGGTAAAAGTATTTCAGGTGGAAAATCTAAAAGTAAAACTGGAAAATATTATCAGTATTATAGTTGTGTTAATGGTGATTGTGAAAAAAGAAAAGCCATCAGAAAAGAAGACCTAGAAAATGACTTCACTAGACTACTTAAAGAACTTACTCCTAATGATGAATACTTGGATGTTCTAAAAGAAGCTATCAAGTTGGCTCATAAGAATGAATTGAATTATGTCATTAATGAAGAAAGAAAAATTAAAGGAACACTAACAGAATTGTCAGATAAGAAAAATAAGTTATTGGATCTTCGTATTGATGGAAAGATAAATGATGAAGATTTTATTTCAACCAGAGATAGAATAAATTTTAAAATAAAAGAAGCAGAAACAGAATTAAGTTTATTATCTTCTCCAGAGTTAGAGATAAATAATGTCATTGATGCTGGAATAAAATTCATAAAAGACCTCCCAAGCAATTGGAAAGATTTGAATGTGAAAGATATCAGGATACTAATTGGGGTTTTATTTAAAAATTTATTAATTTATTCATACCCCGACATTAAAACCCCAGAAGTATGCTGTATTTACAACATAAAACCTGAGTTATTGAGTGATAAGACCCATTGGGTGACCCTACCGGGAATCGAACCCGGATTACCGGCTTGAAAAGCCGATGTCCTAACCGTTAGACGATAAGGCCATAAAACAAATTTTACTAAATTTGTTCGGGCGTCCAAATTACTATTTGGATTAGCCAAAACAATACAAAAACTACACCAGAAGATTATAGCATTTTTTGTTAAAAACACAAATTTTAAATAATTAAAATTTGTGATAAAATATTTGTATGAATAAAAAACAAATTGCTTTAATAGTCCTAGATGGCTGGGGGTACAGAGAGGAGAAGAAGGATAATGCGATAGAATCATCCAAGAAACCAGTTTTCGATAACCTATGGAATACTTACCCACACTCTCTTTTAGGTGCATCAGGTGAGGCTGTAGGACTTCCGGAAGGGCAAATGGGGAATAGTGAAGTAGGCCATATGATAATAGGGGCAGGGAAGGTTCTGTATCAAGATTTAGTAAGAATAGATAAAGATATAGAGACAGGAGCTTTCGCTACTAATGAATCATTCCAGAAACTTTTCACTCATGTAAAGGATAATAATTCTACTCTTCATATTATGGGTCTTCTCTCAGATGGCGGAGTTCATAGTCACATGTCGCACCTATTTGCATTTTTAAAATTAGCAAAAGAAAACAACATACCAAGAGTTGCTGTCCATGTATTCACTGACGGTCGTGATGTTCCTCCTCAGAGTGCAAGTGTGTATGTAAAAGAATTAGAAAATAAAATAAAAGAAATTGGATTAGGTCATATAGCCTCTGTCTCTGGCCGTTTTTATGCTATGGATAGAGACAAGAACTGGGATAGAATAGAGAAAGCAGAAGATGTAATTTTCAAAGGAGAAGGGGATGTCTGTGAGATAGAGCCGTCCATATATATAGAGAATTTATATAAAGAAGGGAAGGTGGATGAGCATTTAATTCCTTTTGTTTGCTTAGGAGAAGATAAAGAAAAGTATTTGCTGGGTAAGAATGACGGAGTCTTCTTCTTTAACTTTCGAGCAGATAGAGCTAGGGCTTTAACTTCTAGAATATTAGATAAAGCAAAAGAAGAGAATATCTGTCTTGTTACTATGTCTGATTACGGAGAAGAGTACAAGACTATCGTGGCTTATCCTCCTATTAAAATAAATACAACACTAGCAAAAGAAATTTCCGAAGCTGGCCTAACCCAAGCCCACATAGCAGAGACGGAGAAGTTTGCTCATGCTACTTACTTTCTAAATGGTGGAGTAGAGACTTGCTATAAGAATGAAGAGCACATATTAGTTCCGAGTAGAAAAGATATAAAGACTTATGATCTCGCCCCTAAAATGTCTGCAGAAGGAGTGGCTGATAAGGTTATAGAACAGATAGAGAAAGGCACAGACTTTATCTTTGTGAATTTTGCGAATGCTGACATGGTAGGTCATACGGCAGATGTTCCCGCTATTATAACTGCGATAGAGGAAATAGATAAGGAACTAGGGAGGATAACGGAATCATTGAAGAATAGAGGGGGAATTCTCTGTATCACAGCAGATCATGGTAATGCAGAGATGAACATCGATCCTATTTCAGGATTAAGGCACACATCTCATACGACTGACCCTGTGCCATTCATTATGACTGATAGTAGTAAGGAATTAAAAGATAGTGGAAGTCTGGTGGACGTTACCCCTACTATCTTGGATTTATTTGGGATAAATAAGCCGGAAGAGATGACAGGGGAGAGTTTAATCGTTTAGTTAACGTAATTGAAAATTTGCCTTAAATCTTGTATAATCAAACAGTCAAAAGTTGGAAGTGTGGCTGAGAGGTTTAAGGCACCGCTTTCGAAAAGCGGCA
>Ga0209373_10003627_pt1 | contig 14080 bp, 10 predicted proteins | sample Higcelweek5metaG_FD_187173 | JGI IMG/M metagenome (GOLD analysis project Ga0209373, IMG submission 187173) | Freshwater pond sediment microbial communities from the University of Edinburgh, under environmental carbon perturbations - High... | ecosystem: Environmental > Aquatic > Freshwater >...
GATCCCAATTAAATAAACACACTTCTACACTTTTCTGAAAAGAGTTATCTTTGCCGCTTCACATATCTTAATATACGAATGAATATTGGCAACATTGAACTGGGTAAACTTCCGCTTTTTTTAGCTCCAATGGAGGATGTTACATACAAATCGTTCCGCTACATGTGTAAAAAGTACGGAGCCGATGTAATGTATACCGAATTCGTTTCGAGCGAGGCGCTTATCCGCGATGTGAAGAAAACAAAGATGAAAATGACCCTGTTCGACTTTGACCGACCTGTTGCCATCCAAATTTTTGGTCATAACATTGATTCAATGGTCGAAGCTGCAAAGGTTGCAGAAGAGGTTGGCCCCGATTTTATCGACATCAACTTTGGTTGCCCAATGAAGAAAATTGTGGCCAAAGGTGCCGGCGCCGGAATGCTGCGCGATGTTCCCAAAATGGTTGAAATGACCCGCCAGGTTGTTAATGCGGTGAAACTTCCTGTTACAGCTAAAACCCGCCTTGGGTGGGACGACAACAGCAAATTCATTGTTGATGTTGCTGAAAGGTTGCAAGATACAGGAATTCAGGCGTTGGCGATCCATGGCCGTACACGTAGCCAGCTTTATACTGGCGAGGCCGATTGGTCGTTAATTGGCGAAGTAAAAAATAACCCAAGAATGTTTATCCCAATTATTGGGAATGGCGACATAAATGGACCAGTTAAGGCAAAACAGTTGCTCGATCAAACAGGTGTTGATGCATTAATGATTGGTCGTGGTGCAATTGGCCGTCCATGGATTTTTAGCGAAGTAAAGCACTTCCTTGCTACAGGCGAAGAGCTTCCCGCACCTATGGTTCCCGAAATTGTACGAAATGTGAAAGATCAGCTGACAATTTCGATGGAGTGGAAAGACGACGAGGGACGTGCCATAAACGAAATGCGCCGCCACTTTGCAAAGTATTTTCCGGCTCTTCCAAATTTCCGCGAAATCAGAATTGAACTTTTACGTGCCGAAACCTACAGTGATGTTGACCGCATTCTTGATCGCATTGCTGAACAATATTCCGATTTTCAGGTCGATTACACAAACATCGGCCTTAAATAATTAGGACTAAGGCTTATATAGAACTTTTCGAACAGTGGTCTCCCCTTCTCTACTGATTTTAAACAGTAGCAATCCAGGTTTGATGCTCATAAGGTTCAAATCGAAATAACCATTTTCCTGAATCGACGCTCCATAAATTTTAGCACCATTCATTGAATAAACCTCCACAAGAACATCACTGTCATTGTTTTCGAACGTGAAGAACACCTTTCCTTGTGTTGGGTTCGGATAAATTGCAATTTCATTTTTGCCGAGTTCAACTTCATGATTGGAATCCATAATGCCAGGATCGTCGGCAAACGGCGAACCATTGTAAACAGAAGAGGCAATCCAATAGTTGAAGTTATTAGGGTTTCCGATTGGGTAGCGAAGAGGTGAAGAGAGCGTATATCCTTCGCCATCGGCCAGTGGCGACCAAGGCTCAACATCGTAAAACTCGAAATTGATTACATCTTTTCCTTTCGAATCGGAAATGATTACATGTTCGCCTGCATTAGAAAAATTCTTGTCGAAATTTGCCGTTGGAACTTGTCCGTACCTTTCGTAAAACCACTTTGGTTTCGAAGCAATTACATAAAACTGTTTTGGCGAAAGCAACTCATTTTCTTTGAATTCAAATTCAATAGATGAAGTAATTTTTAATCCCGAAAGGTTGATTGGCTTCTTCCCGGTATTCTTTAGTTCAATGAATTCGAACGACTTACCATTAACGGTATCCGTGCCTATAATCGAATCGATAGGATTGTAATTTATCTCGGTCACTTTAAGGTTTGTATAGTCTTCATTTTCGGCAGTAAAAGCTATTGCACTCAACGCGCTCCACGTTTCACCTTGTTTAACCCTGCATTTAATGAGGGTGGTGCCATCAATTGTAATAGTCTTTTTGTTGTCGGTTTTACTGGCGTTGGCATAAACTCCCCCTCCAACATTTCGAGGGTCAGTACCATCGAGGGTCATGTAAATTTCTCCGCTTGTCGAAGATGTCGAAATAGTTATTTGGCTGTAAGATGAAGCCGGATAAACCTCTCTTGTCAAGGTAGTTGCTCCACTTTTAAAGACCACCGGCGACAACGTTGTATATAAACCATCGTCATATAACTGATCAATAACAATATCGGTTCGATACGGGAAGAACTGGTCATAAACTCGCTCAATTTCGGGCAACCAGGCATTGTCTTTTGTGTATGCGCTACCACTTTGCGCATCGCCCCAACGTGCCGACTCGGCAATAATAGCCATGTCAATTTGGGCAACTCGTGCTTCAAAGCGGGCTTGAGCAACATCGGGTGTAAAAACGCCATCGTTTTCAAAATGTTTGTACGCCCTATCTATAAATCGTTGTCGGTATTCTTTATTCTGAAGCAATCGGGCATGCAACGTTTGTGGGTTAAACATAGTAGCACTAGTTAATGCAGGTTTAATTCTAACCCTGTTCTCTTCAATACCAATTCCGGGCGATGCATAATCTATCATCATACTGTGTTCCGCATCATGATTCAGATAAATGAACCCCTTGGTTTTATCATCGCGCTTAAAAATTGAATAAATGTTGTTAACACTTGTATTTGAGCCAAAAGCGGTAACAGGGGCATCAAAATTCCCAGTATAAAAGATGATCATCATGTAGTCGATCAAATTATCGATATCGAGAAGCACTTCCTTTCCTTTTACCGGATAACCGCCCTCATTTTTCCCTTCGAGGGCAAAATAGTTGGCATTTGATGTGAAACCTTTTTTTGCAAGATTGAAAAGCCGAGTCCAGCCATCAAGATCGCCATCGGTAGCCTTAACCCCACCGTTGCCATCAACTTTAATAACATCGTAGTCTTCTTTATCTCCTCCAAAATAGCTTTCGGCATAACCAGCTTCGGCACGCTCTTGTGTTTGAAAAAGTCCCCAGTACATTCCATTCAAATAGAGGTGGTAGTAGCGGCTACGGGTGTATGGTTGCCCCATGTCGCGTTGTGTATCGCGAGAGAAAACTTCTCTCACACAAGTGTTTCGATTATCGCCATTATTCCACGAGTAGTTTTGTTCGCAACGCAAATCAATTTTATCAAATTCTGAAACTCCTTCATCTTCAAAAAGAGGATATTTCAATTTCTTTGGTCCATATTCTTCTTTGAAGAAAAGCCTGAACCCATGCTTAGGGTAGTTGCCATGACGGCTCCAACCTCCTCTGACTCTAACACCTGCATTAACATTGAACCCTTCGGTTGCGTCGGGATTAATTAATTCGACAGAACAAAACCTTTCCCAGGCATCGCCATGAAGCATTGCGTTTACATAAATTCCAGTGGCAGGGTTAAACAGGTTTTCGACATCGGTAACCAGCGATATTGAAGGGATATCGGTTAAAGAAGCTTTCATCTGACTCGCATATTTTGAACTCTTCGTTACATCGGTATCCATCTCAAGGTCAATCATCTGATCGTTTACGTACTTTGATGTTGGCCATCCAGCTCCCGGCGAAGTTTGAGTTAAAACTTGGTCGAGAAATATATAGGTTTGGGTCAAAGGCTTTGAAGCTTGCAATCCATCTTTCGTTAACGATGCACGTACAATGAAACAAGGTGTTTTTGGTCGCCCGGTTGTTAGTGATGGATTTACACTGATTGTGGCAGATTTTCCTCCATTTTTTGCGGTCGACGAAGTTTGCGGGTTACTTCCATCGATGGTATATCGTATTGAATATTGCGGGCCGGGGACATCAAGTTTAAGACTGAAATTGCTGGTATAGAAACCCGATTTCTGGCTGAAAATAACTTTAATAGTATCCGAAACTTCAGGCATTGAAACGTTAGCGCTAATGCCCAAGTCGAAAAGAAAATCGGAGCTTTCGCGCGATACATTGAATGCCTGAATTGCAAGCGTGTTTTCGCCCTCAAGTAACGGTAAATCTTGTGCCGGCAACGTGAACGACTCGGCGGTTCCCGATTCGTGGTTTGCTGGAGCTAAACTGTTGTAAGCAATTGTATCAGGCACATTTACTTTTAAAACCACTTCGCCGTTTATCCAAATAATAAAACCGTCATCATAATCGGCAGATAATAACACATCGCCTAAATTGTCGATATTCTTTGCCGTAAAAGTTGTGCGAAGGTAGAGCGTTGTGTAGTTACCCAGCATGTCGGGCAATTCGGTACCAGCCGCACCGTCGCCATAACGGAACGGAGCATTGCCAACTGACCAATTGCTGCTATTGAATTTGCCTGTCATCCAATCGGAAGCAAGCGTTGAAGCATCTTTACCTTTCAGATAACTGAACGAAGAGTTGGTATTAAAAGCGATTTGGGCATTAAGTATGGTTGTCAAAAAAAGGATGGATAGCAATAAAATGATACGTTTATTCAACATGTAATTTAAAGATTTCGGGTTAAAGGTTTGCCAAAGTAATTAAAATTTGTGTTGGATAATAGTTTTATCTCTATTCGACAACTCACAACAATATATCCTCTATGGCCAATTCTCATTTATCGTGAAAAAAATGACGTTTATCAACCTAAACTCTACAATTACTAAGTAAAAGTTCTCTTTCGTGAAACGAAAACCCGTTAAGTATTTTATTCGGTTACTTTTATCTTCCAATCAATATAATCGCAAAATATGGATGGTAACGATCTTAGCCGAATCGTTGAAAATGAATACGAAATGGCAACTGAATTAAAGCGAAATAGAAGCCCAATAATTATCTTCTATAAGCAAAAGAGAATAATTTATATCGATTTTTCTGAGTTAAGAAATGCCGATGAAATATTTGCCTTTGCTGAAAAATCTTCTTCATTGTTCCGCCAAAATCTTCCAAAAAGTGTTCTGGTACTTGCCAACGTGTCGGGGATGTCATTTAATCGCGATATCTATTCCAAGTTAATGGCCTATATGAAAAATAATGATCCTTACATGAAAGCATGTGCGGTGGTTGGAATGTCGGGGTTAATGCAGATACTTTATACCGCCGTTGTAAAGTTTTCAGGACGTGAGTTAAAACCTTTTGCAAATGAAGCTGAGGCAAAAGAATATCTCGCAGCAATGTAGTATACTGAGTTCAACTTTAACCCTATCTGTTGATTTCTTGTATTTTATCGGATATAAAAAAACAGCGGGCAAATTGTCCGCTGTTTTAATATGTAATTCCGAATTGATTGTAAAATGAGTGAATTAAAGCCTCCAATTTTGGTATAGATAATTTCTCATTTATAAAGCTAAAATAGAAGCATTATTTTTATTGAGCAAATAGACCGATCAAAAAAATCAAAATTTTATTAACAGTATTTTACATTGATCTATACGCAATTACTTTACTTTTGAGTTTGCTGAGATCAAATATTATCAGAAAAAATAGAGTTCAATTTTTGAAATCAGGTGAGGAATAAAAAGAATTAATCCGATAACTACAGCAACAATTGTTGAAAGCAGAACACCGGCAGCAGCAAGATCTTTGGCTTTTCCAATCATATCATTCTTCTCTTCCGAAATGGCATCGCCAAGATGCTCAATTGCAGTATTGAAAATTTCGGCAACAAAAACCATCCCAATACAAAGAATAATCACTATCCATTCGGCCACCGATAGGTTGAACCAAACCCCAACTCCAATAACAATAACCGATACCGACAAGTGCAACCAAGCATTGTGTTCGGTTTTAAACAAATGGGCAAAACCCTGAAATGCAAAACCGAAACTTCTGATTCTATCCTTTATCGAGAAAGGCTTTGTTTCTTTACTCATAATTCACAGTTTGATGCCTGCAAGTTATTAAAACCCGATTTATTTTAGGTGTAGAATAACGAAATAAAAGAAATTGAAACGGAATTTAAGTAATGAGCCAAAGGTTCAATTCATTTTGTAACAACGGATTTAATCCGTTGAGATGAATGCTCACAATAAAACTGAATGTCGTAGGCACGACACAAACTTTACCAGAAACATCTTTAACCAACCACTCATTATTTTTTTTCTCCAAAAAAGTAGGGTCAAACAACCGCTGTTCGGTTAAAGGATAAAATGAATTATAAACTTTTTAATATCAGAAGAAAATGAGAACAAAAATTCTAAGTCTATCGGTCATTCTTGCCATGGGGCTTTTCTCGTGCGAAACAAGTGACGATGTTAGTGTATTGTCCTCGGGAGATGAGTCGGTTTTAAAATCGACAGAAATTGCGACGAGTGATATTTTGGTTGAGAGTGTTTGTGAAGAAGCTGATTATGAAGCGGAATTCTTCACCTATTCTGAAAAAATCCTTAGGGAAATTTCACATTTGACAGGCCGGCACAATGGCCTTATCAATGCAAAGAAACTTCGGCACTACAATTTGGGCAACTGCCCCGATGTTGCTATCGACACAGCAGAAACAGGCTACCCGGTAACAATTACACTCGACTATGGCGACAGTACCGAACTTAAAAATGGGAAAGTGCTGAGCGGTATAATTATAATCGAAATTACTGGTGATAAAAATACCGATGGCGCTAAACGAACAGTTACATACAACGATTTTACTGTCGACTCGGTTGGTGTAGCAGGAACAATGACTCACCTTTTTACCGGCGACAATGATGCTACACGAATTGTAACGATCTCTGGAACATTGGTGTTTACTCTTCCCGATGGAACAACAATTACACGCACCTCGGAAAAAGTTCGCGAATGGTTGGCAGGCATCGATACCCCGCTTGAACACGACGACGATGAAATTCAGGTTACCGGGAAAGTTGAAACAACAACTTCGGCCGGAGAGAGTTTTTCGAAAGTCATTACAGTTCCGCTGCTAAAGAACGATAGCTGCAAAGATTACGTTCAAGGTGTTGTCCAATACATTCAGAATGGAACAATGCTTGCCGAACTCAATTATGGCGATGGCGAATGCGATGGAGTTGCCACATTAACAACATCGGATGGCGAAACCGTAGAGATTGATTTGAGCGGAGATAAACCAACTGCCAACAATAGCAACAATGGCCACAAGCGCTCGAAAGGTAAGAATTAGTTATATAAATTGATTTTGCGTTTTTTTCATATTGATTTTAGTGTCCCTTTTGAAGAGGAGAGCCAATCCCTTGGCTCTCCTTTAATACAAAAAAAGTTCATTCAAATATTGAGAAGTAAGTGGCGAAAATATTCAGAAAACCATCGCAACCAATTATGTGTCAGATTGAAATTTTGTTTATTGAAAAAAGAAAAAATTCTTCGGGAAAAGAATTTCAACGTTTTGAATTTGGCCTAACTTTGATGAAAGCAAAAAAATAATAACATTGACTCAGAAGGAATTTAAAACCCTATTTGACACCTACTTCAACGATGTTAGAAAATATATTTTCTATCGGTCGGGAGATGAGGAACTGGCTACCGATATAGCACAGGAAACCTTTATGCGTGTTTGGGAAAAGCAATTTATTATCGACCCAAAAACAACAAAAGGCCTGCTTTTCAAAATTGCCAACGACTTTTTTGTCTCAAGCTATCGAAAAGAAAAAGTCGCTTTCAATTTCTTCAAAAATTTTCAACCTGCCGAACATGATTTGTCACCCGAAGACGAAGTAAACTATAAAGAATTGAAGAATGCCTATGATAAATCTTTAAAAACAATGCCGGAAAAACAACGAACCGTCTTTTTGATGAGCCGTGTCGACGAATTAAAATATAAAGAGATAGCAGATCAGTTAGGGTTGAGTGTCAAAGCAATTGAGAAGCGAATGAACCTGGCTCTCGAACATCTGCGAACCAATTTGAAAGACCAAGTAAACATGGTTCTGCTAATTGTAACTTCAAAACTAAAGTTGTTCCGGTAAAAATTTAATTGACAAGTGAAACAAGATAAAAAACATACAATCATTTCATCGGCCAACGAGCAAAGCAAGAAATTCTTCTCGGGCGGAACATTCGTTTGGTCGAAAAGCCAAGACGACGTGTGGGCTGAAATGGAATTGGCCTTAGCTGCAAAGCCCGTTCGAAAGTCAGCTGTTAACGTTGAATTTACGAAATGGTTAGTTGCTGCCAGCATTGTTCTGTTAGTTGGACTTGTAAGTTTTATGCGGTTCTACACCAAAGATATTCAAACCGAAGCCGGAACACATTTGCTTGTTCAACTCCCCGATAAATCAACCGTTAACCTCAATGCCCAATCTTCGGTCGAATTCAATCCTTACTGGTGGCGCTTTAACCGCGAAGTAAAGTTTGAAGGCGAAGGTTATTTTGAAGTCGAAAAAGGAAAAAAATTCACCGTAGTTTCCAAATTAGGAACAACAAAGGTACTGGGAACCAGTTTCAACATTTTTTCTCGCGAAGAAGTTTATCGCGTCATCTGCCTAACCGGGAGTGTTAAAGTAACTTCAAAATCGAAACACGAAGTTGTGCTGCTCCCCAACAATAAAGCTTCAATTCAGAAAAATGGCACTATTGATGTTTTTGAAGACATTGATGCTTTGCCCGAAATATCGTGGAGAAACAATCTTTTCATGTTCACAGCCACACCTATACGCAATGTTTTCAAAGAAATAGAAAGGCAATATGGCGTTACCATTCTTGCCGACATTGATAGTTATGTTCTGTATACTGGCAATTTCACAAAAGACCAGAATGTTGAGGATATTTTGGGTTATATTTGCCCCGCTTTGGGATACAAGTTTGTCAACAAATCAACAAATGTATACTACATAATTCCAACTAATGAATGATCAGGAAAGTACTGATAATAATTGCGTTTCTCTTTTGTTGTTTAGTCGGTTTCTCTCAATCTGGTTCAATCAAAATTGATGTCAGGGACAAACCACTAAGCGATGTGCTTGTTATGTTGCGCGATCAGTACCAGTTCCAGTTTTCGTACAGCGACAATCAACTTTCTCAATATAAAGTAACGGTATCAAAATCTTTTCAGTCGAAAGACAATGCGTTGACCTACCTTCTTAAAGGCTTACCCTTTGAGGTTCGAAAATCGGGCGACGTTTTCATTATTATCCCCGTTAAAATCGATCAGGTTGTTGAAAAACGAAAAACCCTTGCGCAAATAGCCGGGCAAATTGTTGAGGCTGGCTCTTACGAACCGCTCCCATTTTCGCATATCCTTATCAACAATCACCCAATGGTTTCCGACGTAATGGGAAGCTTTAACTACACTGCTTCGGCCGATAGTTCGTTCCATGTGCGGATATCGCATTTGGGATATTACATCTGCGACACAACGTTGTTTGCAGGGATTAACCAAAAATTCAAACTAATACCCTATTCCGAAAGTATTTCGGAGGTAACCGTTCGCGATAATATTATCGAAAAGGCAACTTTGATAGGCGAAAAACCAGGGAAAATAAAGCTCAACCACAACATTTCGCGTTATATTCCGGGGCAGGGCGACAATTCGGTGTTTAACCTGATAAGGCTCATGCCGGGCGTTCTGGCTTCGGGCGAACAATCAACCGACCTGCTCATTTGGGGAAGTTACGAAGGCGAAAGCTTGGTCACTTTCGATGAATTTACTCTTTTCGGACTGAAAAACTACAACGACAACATCAGTATTGTCAACCCTTTTCTGGTGAAAAATATCGAAATTTATAAAGGCGGCTACGAAGCAAAATATGGCAACAGAGTTGGTGGGCTGGTAAATATATCGGGCAAAAATGGCAACCTAAAAAAACCATCGTTGAGCCTCAACATTAATCAAACTACAATTAATGCGATGGCCGAAATCCCACTTTTTAAAGTCTCGTCGCTGATGGTTGCTTACCGCCAAACATACTACGACCTTTATAAGAATGCCAATTTCAATATTTATGCGCCAACCAAGCCTGTTCTGAAAAGCGTTAACAAAGCAAATTTGCTCAAACGGTTCGATTTCGATGTAGATGTTTACCCCGATGACTACTCATTCCGCGATTTCAATTTAAAATACACTCTAAATCTGGGGCAAAACAACAACTTCTATTTGAGCTTGTATAGGGCAGCCGATAATTTTGTTTTAGCAGCCGAAACCGAGGTGACTAAAAAGAACAACAATCAATTCGACATCCCTTTCAACATCACCATTTACGACAAAGAATACAATAGCCAACGAGGTGGCACCCTTTATTATGGCCATACATGGAAGAATGGCAACACATCGTCGATAATTGTCTCTCACTCTAATTTCTCGAAAGATATTACCGACTCGATTGCAACAGAAAACGTTAATACCGGCATAAAATACAATAACGATCTGAATGGGACCAACAACACTGTTCTTGAGAATTCGATATGGAATGAAAATATAATCAACTTTCTTAATGGCCATTACCTGGAGTTTGGCGCAGGGTATTATCACAACGAAGCGTCGATTTCGAATGTAAGTACCATTTTTGGATCGATGAGAATTGATACAACAAATGAATTCAGCAACTCCCGAATGGTCTTCTACCTTCAAGACAACCTTCCGGTTGGAAAAAAGCTTGAGCTAAAAGGCGGAATGCGGGCAAACTATCTTTTAACCCAAAATAAATTGTTGTTTGAACCTCGGTTATCGGCCTCGTATAAACTAACCAATAACTTCAAGGTGAATGCGTCGTGGGGCATTTACAACCAATTTGTGTACAAGTCGGCAAGTGTTGACGAGAACAACAACTTCTCCTATTTGTGGGTTACCGCAACCAATAAACCGGCACTGAAAGCTTCGCATTTTGTAGTGGGAGCCAACTATTTCAAAAACGATTTCACCTTCGACATAGAAGGCTTCTATAAAACAACCGACAATATTTCGCGCCGCATTTTCGAATCGAAACAATTACCCGGCGGAAAGAAAATAATGTTTTTCACTCCCTACTATGGCGATGCACGTTCGTTCGGAATCGATTTGTATATGAAGAAAGATTTTGGCAGGCATTCGGTTTGGGCATCTTATTCGCTAAGCAAAGCCCAAGAGAGGCTTGCCAACAGCGGCCAGTTGTTGGGCGAATATGTTCCGGCTCCACACGATCAGCGGCACGAACTCAAAGTTGCAGCTCTTTTCAACATCAGGAAATTCTACTTGTCGGCCAACTACGTTTATGGATCGGGACTGCAACTGCTGAAAGAGAAGTTTGCCGACGAAGTCGACGATATTTACTACAGCCGTTTAGATGCAGCCGTAACCTACAAGTTTTCGATCAAGAAGAAGCTGAATTGTGAAACCGGGGTATCGGTCATCAACGTTTTCGACACCCAAAACCTGAAGCTTGATAACCTGAAACGAATTAAAATTTCGCCCGAATATGGCGACATTACAATTTACTCCAACGCGGTTCCATTCTCGCCCACCCTATTTTTGAAGATGGTGTTTTAAGCTGTCTGTTAAGAGAAAGTCAGTCCTCTGCTAACCTAGAAGTCGCTTGGCGAAAGTTGAGAATACAAGCGTGCAGTAACCAACGCCCTTGTTTGGTTGAAAGTTAATCAATAACGTTTGGATTCGTTATTCCTTCCACCAAGTATTCAATTGTGCTTTTTCGGGGTTGAAGGATTCACCAATTTGCGGGGTCAAGAAGTTTAAACCCAGCTCACGCGCCTTGCATTCAAAACGCATTGGAGGTTCGTTCCAATCGTGCAAACTCAGCGGAAATTTTCCCCAGTGAATGGGAATCGCAATTCGGGTTTTTACATCGGCGGCAGCTTGGGCACTTTCCTCGGGCATCATGTGTATGTTGTTCCAAGCTTCGTTGTATTGGCCGCACTCAAGAAACGCCAGGTCGAAAGGACCCAGCTTTTCGCCAATTTGCTTAAATCCGGCGAAATAGCCCGAATCTCCCGAATGAAAAACCTTGTGCTGGGGCGTTCTAACTGCAAACCCGCACCACAAAGTTTTGAAGCGGGCAAGCCCACGTCCCGTAAAATGCCGCGACGGAGTGGCCGTAATAGTTGCCGTTTTGTATTGAAATTCCTCCCACAAGTCGAGCTCGACAATTTGCTCGGGTGCCACACCCCAACGCTCCAAATGCGCTCCCAAACCTAAGGGCACAACAAAATAGCGAACCAAAGGCCGAAGCGCTTCGATTGTGTTTTTGTCTAAATGGTCGTAGTGGTCGTGGGTAATCAGCACCAACTCAATATTAGGCAAATCGCCAACTTGGTATTCAACAGCATAGTCGAACATCATGGGCCCGGCAAACGAAACCAACGAAGCCCGACGACTAAAAATCGGATCGATGAGCATGTTAACTCCATCGGTTTGTAGCAAAATAGATGAATGTCCGAACCAGGTAACAAGCATTTTTTCAGATGAATTGGCTAAGTAAGCCGCCTTGTCGATGGGCAAGTTTTTGAGCGCCTGAGCCGGAGTCCGGTTTTTGTTTCCCTTCATCATTTTTATCAACACAGAGAACGGGGGACGTACCATAGCTGTGGGTACAGGATTGGAAAACACATTGCCGTTGAAGTTCGGCGACTTCTGGATTCGTTCCAAGCATTCATCCTTGGCCGACGCGCCCAATTGTGGAGCAAACACAACAAATAAACTGCTTGCAATCCCTACGCCCGCAAGCACAAATAAAACAGTGTATAGCATTCTTTTGAATTTCATTTTTAACATGAAAAATAAATCTCCTCGTTTGCAACGAAGGTTTGACTGTCTGTCGTTTGCAACGACACGTTGTTAATAACTTCAGATCACTTCAACTTCAATTATGCTTCCCAAAGATGCATAGTTTTTTACCAAACTGAAAAGGTAAGTTCTTTTAATTAACGGGGAGTACGAACTTGCTATGTTCCTCTCGTTAAAAACGAGTACCGGTTAAATGGTTAGCCGCCGAGCGAATAATAAAATGGTTGGTTGCTTTGTTGTTCCGCACCGGGCGAAAGTCAGCCAAAGCTAAAGGCGACCTTTCGCATGAGGGCGAAAGCCTCCCTGAGGACAAGGCACTCGTTCGCCCGATGGCGAAAGTCTAAACGACACATTGGGGGAATGTTCGCCCGAGGGCGAAAGTTTGTCAAAAAGCAAGGCAGATGTTCGCCCTTGAGCGAAGCTTTGCCAAGAGCTTGGTTGAGGCTTTCGCCCGGGAGCAAAAGCTGCCAATCAGTCTAAACCTCAGAATATGTACAAAATGATTGAATTGATTAAAGAAAGTTCTTGTCGAGGTAAGCCTGAAACTTCTCTTTATACTGATCGCTGATTGGAATATACTCTTTTCCGAAGACAATGCGGCTACGCTCAATGGTGTCGATCTGTTCGAGGTTGACAATAAACGAGCGGTGTACCCGCATAAACCTGTCGTCGGGCAATTTTTGCTCCAGAGCTTTTATGGAGTTAAGTGAAAGAATTGGTTTCGGTTCGCCCTTAATAAATACTTTGATGTAATCTTTTAGCCCTTCAATGTACAGTATGTCGTTAAAGTTGATGCGTCGAATTTTGTATTCCGATTTCAGGAACAGGAACTGGCTATTGGCTTCAACAGTTGTAACAGCACCTGCCTCAAGTTCGGCCTGTTTGTAGGCTTTTTGCACCGCTTTCAAAAACTCGTCGTAACTGAATGGTTTCAGCAAATAATCAATGGCATTGAGCTTAAACCCTTCGATGGCATACTGCGGATAGGCCGTTGTGAAAATCACTTTTGGCGAAGACTCGAGCGAGCGCACAAATTCAGTTCCGGTAAGGTCGGGCATCTGTATGTCGATCAAAAGTAAATCGACCGATTCTTTGCTAAGAAAATCGATCGCATCTAGCGGATTATCGAACGTACCAGCCATTTCAAGAAACGGTGTTTTCGAAATATAATCCGAAAGGAGCGACAAAGCTAGGGGCTCATCTTCAATAGCAATGGTTTTTAGCTGCATAGTGTTCGCTTTTTCGATTCGATGAATAGTTCAACATTGAACTCTTTGTCGGTTTTAGAAATGGTTAGCCTATGGCTTTCGGCAAAAAGCAACGACAGGCGTTTTCTTACATTTTCGAGGCCAATGCCCGAGTGTTCGGCATCCGATGGTTGGGTACTCTTCCCTATTGAATTCGAGGTTGCAAAAACGATATCGTAATTGTGTATCTCCATTTTGATATTGATA
>Ga0209373_10003630_pt1 | contig 14071 bp, 13 predicted proteins | sample Higcelweek5metaG_FD_187173 | JGI IMG/M metagenome (GOLD analysis project Ga0209373, IMG submission 187173) | Freshwater pond sediment microbial communities from the University of Edinburgh, under environmental carbon perturbations - High... | ecosystem: Environmental > Aquatic > Freshwater >...
AGATAATATTATTATGACATGTCACCATGCGTCCACTAAAAGTATCCTTCAGCGGTCCTGCAATCCATAAGGAATGACAAATAAAACCTTTTACAATAGTCTTATCCTTCATGATTCTTTCGATAAAATTTACTGCTGGTGATTTTACCTTTGGTGTCTCTGCATATAATAAATAATCTGCAACATAGCCTGCTGGAAGAATAATTGCTGAAAATTCCTCTAAATTTTCTTCGGTAAGCTCCTCAAAGCTATGATTTACTTGACACTCCATTGAAAGCTCCAGTCCCTTAAACGTAAGAGCTGGCTGTCCCCATAAACGGGTTAATAATACTACTTCATATCCTGCCTCAGGGAATCGGTTCATATAATATATGATTTCCTTATCAATAAATCGGTTTTCTAATAGTATTCCTATCTTTTTCATAAAGTTTCCCCGCTTATGCTTATTCAATAATTTGGATGAAGTTATCCAACCCTGTCATATCAACAACAGACCTTACTACCTCATTTGGATTTTTCAAAAATACATCTGCCTCATATCCTATCTTCTGTTTAGTAAAAATAATCACGCGAAGTCCTGCACTAGCGATATAATTCAGTTCAGCTGCATGAAATGTGATTTTACTAATTTTCTCACCAATATATTTTTTCATTTCTTCCAATAATGGTGTGGCACTATTGGCATCCAAATTCCCGGATAATATAATATCCAGTTCCTCACCGTTCTTTTTTGTTTCAAAATTAAATTCCATGACTCTGTTTCTCCTTTACGTTATGCTAATAAAATGACCATACTACGGTCGGCAACTTTAAGACTCATTCCTTCGATTTGAGCCTCCTCCTCTATATTTGAGCTAATAATCGGCTTCCACTGCTTGCCCTCAGGTAAAATGGGAAGATTAAATGTAGCAGCCTCCCAATGAGCATTCACTGCCGTATAAATAAAATAATCTACATCCTGGTCATATTTTTCTTTTTCTTCCACAAACATAAACCCAAATGACAGTGTTGGCTGTGTTGCATCCATTTGCCATGGCTGTTCCCCGTGAAGCGAAAACTCTGGATATCCTGTAGCATTCTTCTCATCGAAAAAGTTTTCATTTCTTAAGACTGGATGCTTTTTCCGAAAATGGATTAATTGTTGTACATAATCATGCAAATCCTGATGCTTCTCTAAGTGTGACCAATCCAGCCAGGAAATCTCATTATCCTGACAGTATGCATTATTATTTCCAAACTGGGTATTCGCAAATTCATCACCTGATAATAGCATTGGAATTCCACGGCTCATTAATAACAGCGTGATTGCATTTTTCATTTGCCGATATCGTAGTGCTAAAATTTCCTTATCCGACGTTTCTCCTTCTACTCCACAATTCCAGCTGTAATTATCATTACATCCATCCTGATTATCCTCACCATTCATCATATTATGCTTCTCGTTATAAGAAACCAGATCATATAAAGAGAAACCGTCATGGCAGGTTATAAAATTGATGGAAGCGTTAGAACAACGATTGCCATATAAATCTCTGGAGCCATTTATTCTCTGTGCTAATTCTGGAAATGCTTCCATTCCCCCTTTGATAAATGTTCGGACACAGTCGCGATACCTCCCATTCCATTCAGCCCATCTTCCCCATGCTGGGAAGCTGCCTACCTGATATAAGCCACCTGCATCCCATGCTTCAGCAATTAATTTGCATTCTGAGAGAATCGCATCATGCGCTAACACCTCCAATAGTGGCGGGCTTGTCATAGGCGCACCTTTCTCATCTCTGGACAAAATAGAAGCTAAGTCAAACCGAAAACCATCTATATGATAGTCGGCAGCCCAGTAACGCAGGCAATCCAAAATACAATTGCGAACAATAGAATTATTACAATTTAGTGTGTTTCCACAACCGCTAAAATTATAATAATAGCCCTCTGGTGTCAGTAAATAATATGTTTTATTGTCTATTCCACGATAGGATATATAAGGCCCTTTTTCATTTCCCTCAGCCGTATGATTAAAAACTACATCCAGTATGATTTCAATACCATTGCGGTGTAGCTCCTTAATCAAATTTTTTAATTCATCTGCTTCCAACCCAAGCGGAGCAGACGCTGCATATCCAGCCTTTGGTGCAAAAAAACCTACCGTACTATATCCCCAATAATTATATAATTTATTTCCGTTAATCTCTCTCGCATTTTCAAACTCATCAAACTCAAAAATCGGCATCAATTCAATACAATTAATTCCTAATTCCTTCAGATAAGGAAGTTTATCTCTCAGACCTGCAAAAGTACCAGCGTACTTTGCACCCGAAGATTTGTGCTTTGTAAAGCTTCGCACATGAGCCTCATAAATAATCAAATCACTCATAGGAAGTCTTAAAGGCACATCTCCCTGCCAATCAAAATCATCATATATGATCTTTCCACGATGTTGAAAATCATTTTCCCAGTTTGGCTCTTTACCCCATACTGTCCGACCTGATATTGCTTTCGCATACGGATCCAATAGTATCTTCGTCCGATCAAATCTATCTCCACTTTCTGGATTGTAATCTCCGTCCATACGATACCCGTATTCTACAGTTTCATAGTCAATATCAAATACTATCATAGAATAGACGTTACCAATCTTAAACTCCTCTGGAAATGGAATCACCACATATGGTATCTGCTCTCCATAATGATAAAGTAGAAGCTCACAATGAGTAGCGCTATTTGAAAAAACCGAGAAATTCACTCCATCTGGAACAATACTGGCGCCATATGGCAACACCTTTCCAATACGATACTTCACCCCATGCAATTCGTGAGTAGGGTAACTGTCAATACGCACCATCATTCAACCCCCGCCTTACTCTACTGGCACTAAAGTTACTTTAATCTTTGGTCTGCAATTCGTCGCTGGAATATTCACCGTCATTTTTTCCGCATCAAAATGATTCCATGGATTTCCGTCTACGGTGACTTCCGATATTTTTACAGAACCCTTTGGCAGGATATCTGGCTCTACACGGAGAATATTATCCCTAAATGCACCTGGCATCGGTTTAAAATATAAATCCAAAGGTTTTTTTGTATTGAGCAGATTCGTATAGATTGCCCCTAAATAAGCCAACTCTACCGAATGATACGCACTCATAGAATGACTACCCTTTAATCTCTCTGTCCCTAATAGATATGGGATTCCGTTATTTAAAACATTGAAATAAATGGCACCATCCTCATGATCCAAGAAAAATGAATTATAAAACGAAGCAGATTCTCTTGCATACTTCAGATATTCATCATCCTTCAACACACCATACAAAATCTGATATGCTAAAATACCCTGCTCCTGCTGCCACCATGCTTTCCTGTCATGCCATGCAAAGCGATGAAATTCCTCACCCTCTGCCTTATTTCTCTCCATTACATCATACCATCCAAAGCGCTGTGCATCCATTCCGACAGATGGCATGATTTCGGCTATTTTCTTTGCAAACTCCACATATTCTGGCTTCGCTTTATAGTTATTCACACGCATTAGGTTCCATGCGATTTTTAGATTGTGTCCTACCACGCCACGATTCTGCTGCCAACCCCACTGGTAATCATGAGACCAGTCTTCGTTGAATTTTTCTTGAACAAATGGACTATTTTCATAATCCTGAAACTTCTCTGTAATCGTATCTGCAGTAGACTCTAAAAAATCATAATATTTTTGTTCTCCCGTAGCCAAACATAAGTTAATCAAATATGCCGGTGCGTGATCCCCCACGGAATTCCAATTCTTTTTCCCTTTATTTGATCCTAATGTATCTGACCTAGGATCTAGGAAAATAGGATCAATATGTGAAAAATATCCGCCGTTTTCTTTATCCTTATAAAATTTCTCGAACAAATCCATCGTCATCTCGATGTCACGCATGATAGCAGGATTTCCTGTTACACGATAAGTCTGTGTCAGGCCGGCTAATGCATAAATCTGCTCATACATCGGTATCGCATCATAATCATCTCCAAATTCGGAAGTGAATACTTTATGTTCTTTTCCATTCTTTACATCGATTCCATGATACCAATATACAATATTTTCATCAGTATCATAAAACTTCATATGCTCCTGCAAATATGTAGAACCCTTTTCTGCTCCTTCTAAGAACCTTTCTTCTCCTGTCAATAAATAAGCAGAAGCCAACCCGTAAACCAAGCGAGAAATCGTATCCGTCTCCTGGCGGAAAGAATCCTTTTGTGCGCCTGTCAAGGCAATAGAGGTTCGGTAGTTTTCATAGTTAATCTCTCCACCAAATTGCGCCTGTATGAAGAAATCTGCAACCTGCGCGGCTTGCTCAATCCACCATGCTGGCTCCTCAAAGCGATAATTTTTAATGTCTTTTCCTACAAAATCTATACACTTAGCTTCAAACACATACTCTTCACCAGCATTTGAATAGAAAATACCATACACAAAAAGCATACGGCCTTCTGTCAACATACTAGGAATCAGCACAGTACAATCCATATAGGGTTCTCCCAAGTTACGAATCATTCTCGCATAAAGATTGCATCCCAAAACCACGTTATAAATTCTTCCGTCTGTTGTTTTCATTCGAAACTTGTCTTTTTTGTCAAAATCAACCACATAACCCGAAATCAGATCCGAAAACTCAAATTTCTCTAGCTTCATCTTTTCCCCTCATTTCTGTCTGCTTTATTCACCTGTCACATTTTTCCCAACAAAATTTCTCAAATTATTTTATTACAGCACTTACATACAGTACCCAACTTTTTATAACTAAATACAATTTTAGCATAAAGCAAATTTTTCGTCTACATCATATTGCTTGAATTCCTACGAAAAATATAGTATATTTGTGAAGTTGTTTATAGAATATAGGAATTCAAAGAGAGAACAAGAAAAACGGACAACTATTGCAGCAAAAAACAAAGATCTCTTTACATATTTCATTAATTAGTCAATAACTGTTTGATTGATAATCCCTTTTAGCAGAATATCTGTAACAGATGACTGTATTTCTTCCCCCTCATTTTTTAGATAGATCCAGTTATGATAAAGGGATTGAAAAGCATAAGATACTGTTTGGATTTCGCAGGAAAAACAGATTCCATGATCATGTAGTGTTTGCGCAGCATTAAAATTCTGTTCCCGAAAAACTAAAAGTCGCTCTTTAGAAACTTTGCGGGCAACCAATTCCATGGTTGTTGCATCTATGTAAGTCAGAATCGGATAATGAAGCATTATTTTGAACATAGCGTCAAATACTTGCTGAACTCGCTCTTTACTTGATAATTTTATATTGGAATCCAAAAGAATATTCAACTCTGAAAAAATTTTCTGCTGAATACTTTGGACGATATCTAAATACAAATATTCTTTACTTTCATAAAAAGTATAAAACGATGCCTTTGCAATACAAACCGCATCTACCAAATCATCGATTGTGACTTTTTTTATTCCATGCACTGTAAATAGTCTTTCTCCTTCTGTGAGAAGCCTATCTCGCACCATTGCTTTTTCATTCTCGCTGAACCTCGACATGTTATACCTCCAAATATATTCTACCATCTGTTATTTGAATTGAATGTGTAGTATTTGACTCCTTTTTCTGGTGGCTGGTAAAAAATTCAGTATTCTAAAAATGGTGGACTGGCGATCTTTAAGAAGATTTCCTGCACTCCATGCCTGAAGCACTTTAACATGCAAACTTAATTTCTCAATCTCTTTTGCTTTGTCAATTCCCCATAAAAAAGAACTACTTATTTTTTTGTTTATAAAATAGCTATGCACAACATCAAAAAACATATGTGCCTCCGGAAAATTAGTCGCTAAAAGTGCTAGTATCTCTGTAACTTCTTTTTCTGAAAAATACATGAGCAGACCTTCTGCGATGATAATAACCCTGCTGTCTTTTGAGACATTTACTTCTTGCATCCATATCGAATCTAAAACTGACCTTGAGATAAATCTGATACGCTCATTTTCCGAAAAAAACTTCTTGCGAATCATAATAACCTCTGGCAAATCTAAGTCATACCACTTCAGACATCCATTATCTATTCTGGATATCCGCGTGTCTAGTCCTGCTCCAAGATTAATAATGGTAGCATTGGGGTCTTTCGCTAGAATATTGCTCACTTCCTCGTCAATTACTTTTGTACGCGCCAAAATGCCATGTGTCGCTATTTCACCGCCGTCAATTATCATATGAGCGGTGTTAATCTCCCTAAATATTTCCGCAGACTTTTGATCTGAAATAATTGCTTTATCCCTTGTCGATTCAATAGCTCGCACAGCCAAAGGAATAAATAATGTTTCGGAAATCGGCAACATAGTATCTCTATTTTTTGATTCTACAAAATCTTCACTTTTATATACCACTTTTATCTCCATTCTTTTATACTAAATAAATAATTTGGTATATATAGTATACTTTCCCGCCTGCTTACTGTCAATACATGGTGAAAAATAATAAATGCATTAAATTACTGATTTTTCAGAAACGCATCCTCTCCATTAAACGTCAAGAGTGGTGCATATAAATCCGGTCTTCTGTCTCTCTATCCATCTATTCAACAATCTGCCCATGCTTATTTGTTATAAAAGAAGCTCCATAAAAGCAAATATGATAATCCTCACAATATTCTGTTCCAATTCTGTCGGATGCGATCACCGGTGTCAGATTTGCGCCTGCATTTCCTTGCATTACTGTTCTCCAATGTGGCATTGAGTCAAAAGTTGATTCATTTTTATCTGGCTCAGAACCTATCGCTGTAGGATATAGCAATAATTCAGCTCCTTCTAAGGCCATAATTCTGGCGGCTTCAGGATACCACTGATCCCAGCATATTCCACAACCAATAACGGCATATTTTGTTTTCCAAACTTTAAATCCCGTATCTCCTATATTAAAATAAAATTTTGTGCTCCTTTTGCAGCTGCCTCTCTTACCAGTTTTTCTGCTTTTTGAATATTATCATCTCTGTTAAATCCGCAGCTTTTCATTTGTGTTGTAGCCACTTTCACCTTTCTCATCAAAATCACCGTCCTTTTTAATATTGTTTTCTAATAAAATACTTTATATCAGTATTTTGAAACGATTATTACATACTTCTAAGGAATTTACGAAAGACTGATACTACACTCGTAGCAATGACAAAAGAGTACAAAATACCCTGGTAATCTATTCGCAGTCTGTTTCTAGCGAAAAAATTATCAGGGTATTTTCTATTTCAGTTTATCTAAGTTGCTATTCAGTAATATAATCATTTACATTATCACTTGTGATTAATTGGAATTCTACCTTGTATCTAGCATCAACTGTTTCGCCGTTTGCAACTTTTATTGCGATATCTACTGCTTTACTTGCTTGTCCTTCTGCATCCTGAAGAACTGTTGCTGTTAAGCGTCCATCTTTGATTGCCTGTAAAGCATCTGGTATAGCGTCCGTTCCTATTATAATCATTTCACGCTTTTGAGATTCACAAGCTTGTAGTGCACCCATAGCCATATCATCATTTTCACAGATAATAGCTTTTAAATCTGCATATTTCCCTAACCAATCTTCGGTTGTTGACATCGCTGTGTCTCTAGACCAACTTGCTGACAATGTAGCTACACATTCAATACCAGTTTCTTTTAAAATTGTATTTTCTAAACCTTCATATCTTTTAATCTGTGCACTTTGTCCCATTTCACCTTCGAGAATTGCGATTTGTCCTTCTCCACCAAGCTGCTCTTTCACAAAGTTACCCATGATTTCGCCTGCTTCTACATCTTCTGAGCCAACGAAAGAAGCATAATCTGTACGAGTTGTTTCTGTATTAACCTCAACTACTGGAATACCTGCAGTTGCCGCTAGGTCCAGTACCTGTGCAGAACCATCTGCATCTTGTGGGTTTAAGACAATAACATCTACCTGCTTCGTAATTAAATCCTCTGCTTGTGAAATCTGTTGTGCGATATCTGCCTGTCCATCCATAAGGTATAAGGTGGCATTAGGATAATTTTCTTCTATATATGTCTGTATTGCAGTCCCCAATTTGTTTGAGTAGGTATCTGACATAGTCTTCATGAGTACACCCACTTTAATCTCTGCCTCTTCTGCCACTGGTTCTGTTGCTTCCGCTACTTCTTCTACTACTTCTTCTACTGCTACTGTTTCCTCTGGTGCTTCGCTACTTTCACTCTCTGCTTCTGCCGAACTTCCGCAGGCAACCAAGCCTAACATTACTGTTCCTACTAATACACCTGCTAATAACTTTTTCATTTTCATACTCTCTTCCCGCCTTTTCTTCCTTTGATTATTGGTTACATTTATTTTGAAGTATTCTTGGTTCTAATGTCAAAGCATACTGCCCCAAGAATAATCAAACCTTTAATTATTTGCTGATAATAGGACGATACATCTAACAAGTTTAACCCATTATTTAAGGTTCCTATAATTAATATACCTACTAACGTGCCCGGTATTGTCCCAATACCACCTGTCATACTTGTTCCACCTATTACAGCAGCTGCAATTGCATCTGTTTCATATCCCGTCCCCACCGCTGGTTGTCCAGAGTTAGTTCTTGATGCTAATACAATTCCCGAAATTCCCGCCAACACCCCGCTCAGTATATATACTTTTAGCAAAACACTTTTGACCTTTACACCCGATGCTGCTGCTGCTTTAATATTTCCTCCAGTGGCATAAATGTAACGTCCAAATTTCATTTTCTTTAATAGCACATGTGCCACTGCAACAATAATGAGAAAAATCATAATTGGCGAAGAGCCTTTTCCAATGTAAGGAAATTTTTCTGATGCTAAAGTATATGGTTTTCCATTCGAATATACATAAGCAAAACCTCTCGCAATCGTCATCCCAGCTAATGTTGCTACAAATGCTGGTACTCCCATGTATGCAACAAAAAAACCATTCATTGCTCCAAGCAATCCACATACAGCTAATGCGGCAATAATAGCAAAAGCAACATTGTCTGGATTAACCACTAAGATACTTCCTGCAACAACTCCAGAGACAGCTATCAGAGAGCCCACCGTTAAATCTATTCCCCCTGTCATGATTACAAAAGTCATACCTATTGCAATGATTCCATTTACTGAAACCTGCCTTAGAATATTTACTGCATTATCCACTGTTCTGAACGTTGGTGATACAATTATCATCAGAATCCACATTGCTAGCAAAACGATAAAGATAACATATTTTTTGATAAACTCAGCACTAATGAAGCGTCTAGTATCTTCCATTTTATCCTCCTATACCTCTAAAAGCGCACTGCTCAAAAGGTTTTTCTGGGTGATTTTCCCTAAATCAATTTCTTCTCTTGTATACTCTCCTGTCTTTCTTCCATTAGAAAAAACAAGAATTCTATCGCTCATCCCCATTACTTCCGGGAGTTCCGATGATATCATAATAATTGCCATACCACTTCTAGCAAGCTCCACCATGATTTTATATATCTCAAATTTTGCACCCACGTCAATTCCTCTGGTCGGCTCATCAAGAATTAAAACCTTTGGCTTCGAAAGCAGCCATTTTGCCAAAACAACTTTTTGTTGATTTCCTCCACTCAGGGTGCCTGTAGAGACATTCAAATTTGCACATTTAATCTCTAAAGATTTTTCGTACTCCTTTGCCTCCTTTTTCTCTCTGCCCTCATTAATTACGATTCCCTTATGATGAGTTTCTAGGTTGGGCAGTGAAATGTTTTCTATAATGGATCTGCACAAGATTAGTCCATATGTTTTTCTATCTTCACTTACCATTGCAATTTGATTATTAATAGCATCTTTAGGACTTTTTATATTGATTTTTTTACCTTCTAAAAAAATCTCACCGCTGTCATGTTTATCAATTCCAAAAATAGCATTCATAATTTCACTTCTACCAGCACCCATCAGTCCCGATATTCCAAGGATTTCTCCTGCTCTAACATCAAAAGATACATCTTTAAAAACTCCTTTGGAATTAAAGTCTCTTACACTGAACAGTATATCTCCCATTTCTACAGTTTCTTTAGGATATATATTATCTATGGTTCTTCCAACCATCATTTCGACTAATTGTTCCTGCGTTACTCCATTTGCATCAACCGTCTTAATATACTCCCCATCTCTCAAAACTGTGATTCTATCTGCAATCTTTAATATTTCTTCCAATCTGTGAGAGATATAAATAACCGCAACTTCTTTTTTTGTAAGTTCTCCAATTATCCGAAATAATTTGTTTGTTTCTTCTTCCGACAAAGATGAAGTAGGCTCATCCATGATAATGATATCTGCATTTTTTCTTACCGCTTTAATAATCTCAAGCATCTGTACCTGTGCTACACTTAGCCTTTTTACCTTTGTTTTTGGATTGAATTTCATTTCGTATTCTTCCAAAATTCTTTTTGTTTCTTGATTCATCCACTTGTCATTCAAAAATTTCCCCGACATTTTTTCCTGTCCTAAAAAAATATTCTCAGCAATACTCATATCAGGCAATGGTACCAACTCCTGATGTATCATGGCGATTCCATTTTTTTGTGAATCTACAATCGAACGATTTTTTAAAAGCTTTTCATTATGATAGACCTCACCCTCATCTGGAATATACTCGCCTGTTATCATTTTCATTAATGTCGATTTCCCGGCTCCATTTTCACCTACTAATGCATGCACTTCACCAGGCTTGATTTGAAAGTTTACCCCTTTTACTGCATAAACTCCTGGAAACTTTTTATGAAGGTTTTTAACTTCTAAACGGATTTCTGACAATGTTTCATCCTCCTCCCTATATAAAAACTCCACCTATTATATAATTATATTTTACAGCATAATTGTAGTCCTCTACAATTAAAACCACACTATCCTTAACCAGTTCTCTCGCATCTAATGCAAGCTTTTTGTCTCTTACCTTAATATACTGGTATGGCATATACTGTTTTAACATACTTAATGGAATTTCTACTTGATCCAAGTTAACTAACAATTGCTCTATTGCCCTTTTGATTTCGTCATCTGAAAAATAATAACGACATCTGTCCGAAAAACTATATTTCCTCTTATTTCCTAACTGCTCAACTGTTCCATGATAATGTCTTTTCCAGCTATCAGGATTTTTAAGCATCACCTTTTCTAATACGTCAATAAAATTGACTCTTTTTGATTCTTCAACTAATTCCTGCTCCATCTTACTTAAAGAAAAGAGACCTTCCCTAAGTGCAAAAGTAAGTGCTGGCCCAACTTTCAAAATTGCTATTCCATCTTCCACCATTTCTTTTAATTTTCTAGGTGGTTGATAGTCAGTTGAATGGCCTTCTAAAACAACTCCACTATATTTCTTCATGCTTTCACATAGTTCTACAGCATTACAACGATTATATTCAAAAATATCCGAATCTCCGAATTCAACTCCCGGCTGTACCACTATCCCCACTATATCTTCAAATGCCTCTGTATAACCGAGTTTTGTAAATTCCTTTTTATATGCTGAAATTGTTTTTTCTAAGGCTTCTGGCCTAGTTACTGCAATACTCTTTTCTACTTCCTGTGCCCCCCCAGGAATTGGCACTTCACTGCCAATTATATATACCGGTTTAACTTCCTCTGCATTTAATCTAAGTTGCTCTTGATATGCCTGTTCACAAGCCTGATATAAAATTGCACCTCTGCGAGCAATCACTTCATCTGACATTGGCTGTTTTATATCATCATCTGCTAATCTCATACTAGTATCCAAATGTATTTTTTTATATCCTGCTTCGACAAATAGCTTGACCAATGCAATCGCCTTTTTCATCGCTTCCTCGGCTGTTTCATTTGACCAAATAAGTGGACCTAGATGATCTCCACCTAATAATATTTTTTCTTTCGGGAAATCAATATTATCTGCAATCTTGTAAACAAACAGTTTGAAATCTGCTGGTTTCATACCCGTATATCCACCATACTGGTTTACTTGATTTGCCGTTGCTTCAATTAAGACCACATCATCAAAACGCTTTGCTTGCTGAAGCACCGCCTCAATAACCAATTCATTTGCTGTACAATAAGATGCAATCCCACATGCTATACCATTCTTTCTTTTTTCGATTATTTCTCTAATTGGATTCTTCATTTTTCACTTGACTTTCTTCAATTATTCTCCTTATATTTTCAGGGCTAATTTTCCCCTCCATAGGTCCAAAAGCTGCTACATTTAGTGCCCCTGCTGCTGCTGCCATCTTTGCCGCCTCTACAAGACTTTTTTCCTCTAGCAGTCCCGCTATAAACGCGCCGTCAAAGCAATCACCCGCTCCAGTGGCATCTACTTGCTTTACTTTGTAAACCCCTATGCTGACAACATTATCCTTTGTATAGATCGTACTTCCTTTAGATCCATTCTTTAGTGCCACAATCTCCATCTTTGGTTTTTTAAAACACTTTTCAATTGCTTCAGTAATATTTTGCGATTCTGTTAGCATTAATAGCTCTTCGACCCCTGGCAAAAAGACACTTGTGTTTTCCATAACTTCATTTATGGCATCGTAAAGAGTAGAATCCGTAAATAACTCTTTTCTAATATTAGGATCAAAGGATATCTTCGTTCCATGTCCCATTAACATACGCATTGTTTTTAATATCTCTTGTGCAAAAAGTTTGTTAGACATAAGAGAACACCCCATAATATGCATATACTTCACATCCGTAAACTCATTTATCTTAGGTGCCTTTGCTTCTACTGCCGGCGTGTTTCCCATATGAAATATGAACTTTCTGGTTCCATCCTTAAAATATGTAACAAAAGCAACTCCTGTAGCCCGCTCCTCGCTTTCTAAAACATGGCTACAATCTACCCCATCATTTTTTAAACGATTCAAAATACAGTACCCGAAATCATCCTTTCCAACACCCCCAATAATAGCTGTCTTATGCCCCAACCTGGCTACTGTATCGATAAAAATGGCAGGTGCACCACTAGGAAATGGTCCTCTGAATAATTCTTCTTTAAATAATTCTATATCTTCTTTTTCTCTCATGATTTCGCAAAGCATCTCGCCCATAATCAAAACATCTATCATAATTACACTCCTAACCTAAGCAACACTTTTTTAAATATGTTAAAGAATCCTCAATATATTTATCCATCATTTCCGAATCTGCGTGATTACTCAAATCTCTCCATACCCTAATATCTCTTCCCACTTCCCCACCTGTTAGCAGAAATGGCTCCATAACAACTGCTTTTTCATAATTAATGTCTCTGAGCGCTTTTCCTATTTCCGGCCAGTTAATCGAATCATTCATTCCCGGAAGTTTTCTATTACATTCCCCCACGTGCAGATGCCCTAACAGACTACCAGCTCTTCTGATTGCATCATACATATTATCTTCTTCTATATTCATATGATAAGTATCTAATAATATGTTAATATTCTTACTTCCAACTTTATCGCAATATATCATTGCTTCTGCACAATCTGTTAATATATATGTCTCATTTCTGTTTAGTACTTCGAGTGCGCATTCAATATCTAACTGCTCTGCTGTTTTGCTGAGCTCCTTTAAGCAATTAATACTTCTCTCCCACGCTAGCTCTTTGTTTGTATTTTTAAAATCTGTTGGCCAAAATGAATAAATTGCTCCAACCAGTGACTTCGATCCCAGTAACTTCATTTTTTCTAAAATTGTTGTAAAATACTCTAATCCATGCTTTCTTATTTGCTCATCAGCTGAGGCAAAATCGTTTTCCTTAGAAGGACCACTATTTGTCGTAAATTCAACTCCTTTTTCTTTCCCCGCTTTTCTTAATTCTAAAATATCTTTTTCCGACATATGATATAAATGGTCGGCCCCTATTTCTAAAATATCAAATCCGATATTCGCCACCTTGTTTGTTACCGCGAGATAGTCGCAACTCCAATTATTTCCCCAGTATGAATATCCTGTTCCGAATTTCATCATTACTATTTCTCCTCATTTCATTTTTTTATTGTTGTGCTCGTGCTCCAGTTTTTGTGATAATGTTTTTAATTTTAATTTTATATTATAATCCTGTATCTTATTTTTTCTCTTTTGTGCTCGTGCTCGTTTATT
>Ga0209373_10003631_pt1 | contig 14060 bp, 4 predicted proteins | sample Higcelweek5metaG_FD_187173 | JGI IMG/M metagenome (GOLD analysis project Ga0209373, IMG submission 187173) | Freshwater pond sediment microbial communities from the University of Edinburgh, under environmental carbon perturbations - High... | ecosystem: Environmental > Aquatic > Freshwater >...
AGACAAGACTCATATCCAGTTTACCGGTAACTGAATAGCGTACCATCTGCTTCAGGGTCATTCCTGCAAGCCCCAATTTTCCGGCTGTTCTGCCGGTCTGCCAGTAGTCTTCTCCATTTGCCATGCAGGCTATATTGACAATGGCGTCAAGGCGGGGGGTGGGAACACCGATCTGTCTTCCGACAGAGGCGATGGTGGCAAGGCCATAGGGGATATCTTCGGTAACATAGCGATGTTTAAGACTCTCCGGGGCCATTTGCACATTATGGGCCGATACCTGATACATCACATCGTAGGCGCTTTCACCCTTTACCTTGTAGAGCACCTCCATGGTATCCATGAAAGAATAGGTCTCGCGGCAGAGCAGCTTGGCCACCTCCATCCGTTCCTGATCAACCGCCTCCATGATCCTGCCTACAGATGGCGTAATGTCGTAGTGAGAATTGCGATACGGGCCGATCTGTTCGATCCGGCTCATGTTCATCAGGGTGGAGATCGGGTGGATGATCAGGCCGGGCGCATCAATACTGGTCTGCAAAACCCCCATGCTGGGAGAAAGCTGGGGATAGAGGTCAGTCAGGGTCCAGAGCGCCTCGGCAGTCCGTGCCGCAGGAAGGGCGGCAAAGGGCAGTTCTTCCTTGGCTGCCTTGATGTTGACATGCCCCAGCCCCTTGGTTTTGGCAGCAAAGATGAACGAGCTGGTCTCACCGATCAGAAAATCATCCTGTCGGCCTGCCATCCGCAGCATCTTGGCAAAGGCTAATGTGCCAAATTTACCAGGATTAAAAACCACAATCTGCCCGGTTTCACCCTGCTCAATGATGGCCTGCATGTACGATTCCTGGGCAAAGGCGGGAACCACCACCATCACCACTTCTGCCCCCTTCAGGGCCGCCCCCATATCCGTGGTCATCAGAGCAGGTTTTGCAAAGCCCACTGGTGCGCCGCTTGAAGTAATCCCCTCCACCATGATGCCACCAAAGGCCATCAGCAGTTTAAGATTGGTATCATGGCCCGGCGTTGCTGCCAGTCTCACCTCATGCCCGGCCAGTGTAAGATCACCTGCCATGGCGATACCGCCATGCCCAGCCCCCAGAATCGCTACCTTCATAATCGCACCTCATCCAAAAAGTAGAAAAGCTGCCGAACACTATGCCACAGCCCACAGAAATGTGAAGAGGGACGTCACTAATTTATGTTTTTATCCTAAACGCGGATTGACGACACTTTAGCATCAGGGTATGGTAATCATCTAAAATCAGCTTATTACAGCACAGTTACGAACAAGGACAGCATGAGTTCTAAAAAGGAACATGAGCATCTGGCACTTGCCCATTATCGCAGCCTGAGACGAAGAGTAATCTTCAGCGTTTCGCTCTTGCTTGCAGTACTGCTGATTCTCTCCATCTGGAACGGCTATAATGGCTATCAGGTAGCTATCATCAACGCAGAATACCAATCTCAAAGCTATGCCCGCGCCCTGAAGGAACATGCTGAACGGGCCATTTCAGAGGCGGACCAGATTCTCCAAGCCGCCATTCAGCATTTTGATAGTTCAATAGATTTACAGAAGTTAAGTAACAGCTCACTGACAACACTACTAAAAAAGCATGCTGCAGATATCCCTCATATATCAGCAATTACCGTTATCGGGGCTAACGGCATGGTGCTGGCCACTTCCCGCAACGATGTCACCAAACTTCCCGATGCCTCCGGGCGTTCCTACTTCATTCACCATCGCACCCATCGGACAAAAGAGGTCCTGATCAGTCCACCGGTTCAATCCCTTGCTGACAATCAGTGGGGCTTTATCCTTTCTCGACGTTTGGAAAACAGCACGGGAAATTTTGCCGGAGTTGCCCTGATATTTTTTGATATCAACTACTTTGAAAGATTATACAGCTCTATTGTTGCCGGTCGTAACGGGCGTTTTACCCTGGCAACCAGTAACGGCGATTATCTGGTACTGGTTCCCTCCGATGAAAAGGTCTATGCCAGCGGCAAAAAAACTGCCCCCTTTTTCCGTAAACTTGTTGAGGAAAAACCGTTTTCTACCTACCACAACAGACAGTCAAATATTGCCAAAGAGTACCGGATTATCTCCTATCACCGGCTTGATCACTACCCGGTGGTGGCGATCAGCTCCTTTGGCAGAGATCAGGCCATTGCCGACTGGAGCAATACGATCATAAAACAGGGAGTAACCACGGCTCTGCTCTGTCTGCTGGTTATCCTGCTTACCCGCATGCTGCTGAACCAGATCAGGCAGCTTGACCAGACCAACAACCTGTTGCACCTTCAACAGGCGGAACTGAAGGTGGCAAAGGAAAACGCCGAGGCAGCCACCCTTGCCAAGAGCGAGTTTCTGGCCAACATGAGTCATGAGATCCGTACCCCGATGAACGCCATTATCGGGCTGACGCAACTAACCCTTGATTCTGACCTGACCCCCCAGCAACGTGAGTATCTGAGTCGGCTTAAACAGTCCTCCGGCAACCTTCTGAACATCATCAACGACATCCTTGATTACTCCAAGATTGAAGCGAATAAACTATCCCTCGAAGAGCAAGAATTCGATCTGGCAGATCAGCTGAAACAGGTGAGCGGTCTTTTTGAGACCTCAGCGGCAGAAAAGGGGATTTCACTTGTATTGACCATGGCCCCTGATCTCCCGCAACGGCTGATCGGCACGCCGTTACGCCTGAATCAGGTATTAAGCAACCTGATCAGTAACGCGGTCAAATTTACCGAACAAGGTTCAATCACCATCAACGCAGAGATCGCTGAACATCGTCAAGAGGCGATCATGATCAGGTTTCAGGTTGCCGATACCGGTATCGGCATTGATCCATTACAGGCAGAGCAGCTGTTTCAGCCATTTACCCAGGCTGATGGCTCGATAGTAAGGCGCTTTGGCGGTACCGGGTTAGGCCTATCCATTGCTAAAAGCCTGGTGGAGCTTATGGGGGGAACCATTACCCTCAGTAGCAAACCGGGGGCAGGCAGCACCTTTGCCTTTACGGTTCTGTTTAAACGTACCGGCCCGGAACAGCCGCAGATCACCCAACCCCGGTCAACACCGTTCGAGCTTGCTGAACCGATCAGAAATGCCCATATCCTGCTGGTTGAGGACAACCACCTGAACCAGTATGTAGCACTGCAGTTTCTGACCAAGGCAGGATTACGGGTTACCGTTGCCGGTAATGGCAAAGAAGGGGTTGAGCAGGCAGAACAATCTGTTTTTGATGCTATTTTAATGGATATGCAGATGCCGGTTATGGACGGCATACAGGCCACCCGCATGATTCGCCAACTACCCGGTGTCGCTCAGATTCCGATCATCGCCATGACTGCTGCTGCCATGGATGAAGATCGTGAAGCCTGTCTTGCCGCAGGGATGAACGATTATCTTGCCAAACCGATTGTGCCGATTGAGATGCTGGAAAAACTGGTATTCTGGATTCAGGCGGCCAGCAAGGAAAAACCCGATGCGTGATCCTCTGACAACAGTTGCAACAGCACTGTTTTTGATAACCGCCCCGACGTTGGTCAGTGCCCAACCGGTTATAGTTGATCAACAGCTGCTGCTGCACCTGCAGGAAACCATCCATACACAGCAGCAGCAACTGCAGCAACAATCCGAGCAGATCAAGGCGCAGTCAGAGGTATTAAAAAAACTGCAGCAGCAGATTACAGCCCTGCAAAAACCGGCTTCTTCAGTACAGCCCGTTGCAGCAGCCCCCCTGCAAACAGCAGCACCCACCACCATAACCTCCGGCAATGACAAGATCAAACTCGCCATCTCCGGCCAGATCAACCGGGCCTTCAACATCACCAATGACGGCAGCAGCACCCAGATCTATCCGGTTGACAACGATGCCAGCAACAGCCGGGTCAGATTCACCGGCACCGCACAAATCAATGATGACCTGACCCTGGGCACCCGAATCGAGGTTGCCATTGCAGCGGACGAATCAGCGGTAGTATCCCAATCAAGTCAGGCATCGGGAGATTACTTTAACCAGCGCTGGGTCGAGGCCTCGCTGACCAGCAAGACCTTCGGCAAACTGTCCATCGGCAAGGGAGACACCGCCTCCAACGTCACGGCAGAGTCTGATCTTTCAAAGACCGATGTTGTACAATACGCAGGAATTGCTGATATTTCAGGCGGCATGTACTTCCGTGAAAAAAACGGTATCCGTAAACTTACCACCCTGAAGGTCTCCGATGCCTTCAAGAGCCTGGATGGGCTCAGCCGTCAGTCCCGTCTGCGCTATGACAGCCCCCGATTATTCGGCTTTAGTCTTGCCGGTTCTCTTGTCTCGGGACAGCGTTCAGACCTGGCACTTGTGTGGGGAGGGGAAGGGTATGGCCTGAAGGCAATAGGGGCCTTTGCCGTATCCAATCCAAAACTGACCGGTGTCGGCCTGACCTATGACGGTTCTTTTTCTGTTCTGCATGGAGCAAGCGGCCTCAACCTGACCCTGTCAGGTGGTCTGAATGAACGGGACGCCCGTTACGACGCCACCAATCTGTACCTGAAGCTTGGCTGGCTGTCACAGCTTACCAAACTGGGCTACACCGCATTTGCCATAGACTACACCCGTTCCGAACAGATGGCCCTGCAGGGAGATAAGGGGTACTCAATCGGCGGTGCCGTAGTACAGGCCTTTGAAAAATATGCGACCGAACTCTATCTGCAATACCGGATCTACTCACTTGACCGGGCAACCGGCAACCAGCCGGTTGCCGATATTACTGTAGGCACCTTCGGGGCCCGGGTGAAATTTTGAAGTTCTATCTGATTATTTTTCTTTTGCTCCTTGTATCAGGATGCAGTGGTATCACTCCCTGCCAGCCCAGGAACAACCGCGAAGAAGGACCGCAACAAGGGCTGTTCACCGGAGACAAAGGGGCCTTTGAAATTGAACTTTTCCGGACAACAAATAAACCTTAAAACAGCAGTTAGCCACAGAGGACACCGAGAAGCACAGAGAACTACAAGAAATATCTGTTTTAAGTCCCTCACCCAAAAGGAATCAGGTTGTTTATTGTATCCTCCTGTTTTTCCTCTGTGACCTCTGTGGCAATTGTTTTTTGAATCAAAAACCAAAGTAGCCAGGATTCCCATGCCTGATTCACAACCTGCAACCACAAACCTCACCGTTGCCCTGCTGGCCCATAACCTTGCGCAACACCCGAACAAGACCGCCTATCTCTGTAACGACGAGGCTGTCAGCTACCAACAGCTTGCTGACCGTACCTGCCGGTTTGCCTCCCTGCTGCAGCAAAACGGTATCGCTGCCGGAGAGCGCGTACTGCTGATACTGCCGGACAGTCCGGTCTTTGTTGCCGCTTTTCTTGGTACCGTGTTGCATGGTGCCATCGCCGTACCGGTCAGTACTGCCCTCAGCAGTGAAGAATACCGCTCTATCCTGCAGGATTCTGAAGCAGTTTTTCTGGTAAGCTCCGCCGTTGTCCCTGCCGCTGAACTGTTGACATCAGCCGGGCTTGCCAGCCTGATCTGCGGTGAGAGCCTGTCCGGCTGGCTGGATCAGTACCCGGCTGCACAACTTGCCGCAGCAGCGCCAAAAGCGGATGATCCGGCTTTCATGCTTTACAGCTCCGGCTCAACCGGCAAGCCGAAAGGGGTGCCCCACCGGCACCGCGACCTGCTGGTTGCTGCCCGGCAGTACGCCGTTCAGGTCCTGAACATGCAGCAGGAAGACCTGATCTTTTCAGCCAGCAAGCTGTTCTTTGCCTACGGCCTGGGCAACAGTCTGGCCTTTCCGCTCTATGCCGGAGCAACCGCAATCCTGCACCCCGGCAAGCCGTTGCCTGATGAGTTGCTGCACCTGATTACACAACATCGCCCTACCCTGTTTTTTGCCGTTCCCACGGTTTATACCCAGATCATCCTCTCCACCACCGCAACGCAGCTGAACCTGCCGATGCGACTCTGTATCGCTGCCGGTGAAAGGCTGCCAGGCGACGTATTTAACGAATGGCAACGGCTGACCGGTCTTGCCATCCTGGATGGTATCGGCACAACTGAACTGACCCATATCTTTATCTCCAACTATCCAGGCCGGATACGGCCCGGATCAGCCGGACAGGCTGTACCGGGCTATCAGATCCGTCTGGTGGATGACCAGGGCAATCAGGTTCAGGCCGGTACACCGGGGCATCTGCAGGTACGGGGAGACAGTACCGCCCCCTGCTACTGGAACCTGCCAGAGAAGAACGCCACAACCATGCTGCCGGATGGCTTCATAAAAACCGGGGATCTGTTTCTGGAGGAAGATGGCTACTACTATCATCAGGGACGCAGCGACGATATGCTGAAGGTGGGAGGACAATGGGTGTCACCGGTACAGGTTGAAGAGGTGCTACGTTCCCACCCGGCGGTTGCAGATTGCGCCGTGGCGGCCTGCACGGTCATGGGATTGATGCATGCTGCCGCCTATCTGATCTTGAAACCTGGAAGTAACGTCTGTTCAGGGATTGAAAACGAGCTGCGTTCCTTTATGGCTACCCGCTTGCCAGACTACATGGTTCCGATACGTTATCATCTGGTGGATAACCTGCCCCGCACCGCCACCGGCAAGGTCCAGCGCTTCAAACTCAGGAGCTGAACAGCAGCCAGAAACATAACAAAGCGCAAGTTGTCAGGAGCTCAGATAAATATGTCCGATTCAACTGTTTCCGCAAACCGGATGCGTATGGCCATGACGGTGAGTGCCCTGGCCATCTTTATGGCCAATCTGGATGTCAGTATCGTCAACATCGCCCTCCCTTCCCTGGCAAAACTGTATGGCACCGATGCCACAGGTATCTCGGCCATTGTGCTGGGTTACATGCTGACCCTCACCGGGCTGCTGCTGGTGGCAGGGAAGCTGTCCGATGCAAAAAGCCCTGAGCGGGTACTCTGCTGGGGGTTCTGGATCTTCATCATCTCGTCAGTGCTCTGTGCCCTGGCACCCTCCCTGAACGGACTGATCATCTTCCGCATCCTGCAGGGGATCGGCGGTGCCTTTCTGTTTGCCACCTCATCGGTGATTGTGGTGCAGTATGTCCCTGCAGACCGCCGGGGGCGGGCCTATAGCCTGAACGGGCTTTTGGCCGGTGTAGCGGTAGCCTTTGGCGCTCCGGTTGGCGGATTCCTGCTGCAACACTGGGGGTGGCGCTGGATCTTCCTGATCAACATACCGATCGGGCTGATCGCCCTGGGGCTGGCCAAAGCCGCTTTTATCCGGCGCAGTCCGACCCCGCTTGTCTCCCTTGACTGGCCGGGAGCTGCCTACAGTTTCACCGCCCTCACAGCGTTGCTCTATGGCCTGCACCAGAGCGAGGATAGCGGATGGAGCTCTGCCCCGGTCATGACCGCCCTGGCGCTGGCCGGACTGTTTCTGCTTCTTTTTTTGTGGCAGGAACAGCGCTGCCCTTCACCGTTGCTTGATCTGCAGCTGTTTCGCAACCGCCATTTAAGCGCTGCCATGGCCGGCAACTTCTTTTACCTGATGCTGGTGGGAGGTCTGACCTTTGTCCTGCCGTTCTACCTGATCCATGCACGGCAGATGTCACCCCAGGATGCAGGTCTGATCATGATGATCTCCCCCGGCATATCCATTATCGTCAGTCGCCTTTCAGGAAGTCTGTCCGACCGGATCGGTCCCCGCAACGTCTGTATTACCGCTGCCTTCTGCATGGCGTTATCCTCATTCGGAATCGTAACCTTTACCAGCGTTTCTCCTTTTGTCTGGGTCGCCGGACTGTTGGTACTGCTCGGTATCGGCAGGGCCCTGTATGTTACCGCTGTCCTGACCATGATCATGAGTTTCTCGGAAAAGGGCAAGGAAGGGATGCTCTCGGCTGCCAAGGCACTGATCCCCAATCTTGGATCGGCCCTGGGAGTCAGTCTGTCCGCCATACTGTACAACAGCCCGCTGAACGTTCCAGGCGGGACCCCCTTGACAACCGTTGATCTTGTGGTATCCGGTTTCAGGGCCGCCGCCCTGTTTGGCGCTGTAATCGCGGTGCTGGCCGTAGCAGCAAGCCTGCTGGCCGATGCTAAAAAACTAAATCCCCCCTACCCCCCTTTCAAAAGGGGGGATTAAAAAACCTCCCCCTCTGCAAAGCGAGATTGAGGAGGACTTAAAAGCCTCCCCCTCTGCAAAGCGAGATTGAGGAGGACTTAAAAGCCTCCCCCTTTGCAAAGGGGGATCGAGGGGGATTTGCCTTTAAATCTGACCATTCATTTGCTGTCGAGTTACCCCAAAGGAGCAGGTATCATGACCAGATCAACCTTTCCCCTCAGCCATCCCCAACAACGGATTTTCCTGATACAGCAACTGCATGACGGCACACCGGTCTGGAACGTCCCCTACGGTTTTAAAATCAATGGCCAGCTCGATCTGGAAGCCCTCAGACAGGCGCTCAGACTGCTTGTTGATGAATTTGACGGGCTCAGGCTCCATGTTACGGACCAGGAAGGGGAGATACGTCAGTATCTGGCAGAGATCACTGATCTTCCGCTGGAGCTGGTTGAACTTGCCTCCCCGGGCGATACCGCCTATGACGCCTGGGCACGGCACTGGGTAACCCGGCCGGTCTGGCGGCTTGACGCGCCTCTGTTTCAGGTTGCCTGCGCACGGATCTCTGAAACACGCTGGGGGCTGGTGCTCAAGGCCCACCATATCATCATGGATGGCGGTGGCGCGTTGAATGCGGTCAGACGACTGCTGGAATGCTATCTGGAACTGCAGCACGGGAACAAGACCGTTACTCCGCTGCAACGGGCCTCCTATCTGGAGTATCTGGGATACGAACAGGAGTATCTGGCATCACCCAAGGCAAGCGGGGACCGCGCCTTCTGGCTGCAGCAGTTTGAGAGCATCCCGGAAAAAATCGAGCTGTTCCCGGAAAAGGCTGACGGTGCGGTTGCCTCCAGTCGCTGGCATCTCACCGTACCGGCTGACCTGTCCAACCGTATCTATGCCTTTTGTGAAGAACAGAAAACCAGCCCCTATCGTCTGGTGCTGGCTGCCTTGTATGTCTGGCTGGCACGCACCAGCCGCAACCCTGATGCGGTAATCGGCACAGCGCTTCTCAATCGCGATTATCCCGGCATGGCCGATATCGTCGGCATGTTCGTCAGCACCATCCCGATCCGCCTGAAAACAGCGCTTGAGGAAAACTTCTCCACACTGCTTGCCACCATCAAACAGCTCATGGCGGCTATTCGGGAGCATGAGCAGTATCCCTTTGACCTCCTGATCAGCGATATACGGGAACGTGACGGGATAGCGCCGGAGCTGATTCAGATAACCATTGCCCAGGTGATGCGCAGCAGCTTGCCAGGGGGAGCGGAACTTGAATACCTCTGCCGCCGCTCCCATATGGACCCGCTGACGGTGTACGTGTCCCATGCGGCACGGGGCGAGCAGGACGTACCGGTTGAGCTGTCCTTTGATTACCAGACAAGTATTTTTACCGAAGCACGGATCAGTTGTCTGGCTAGCCACCTGCTCAACATTATTGCTGATGCACTGCAGCACCCCGAAAAGCCGCTCTCGCAGCTCTCCCTGTTGTCAGAGACGGAACGCCGGATGGTGCTGCATCAGTTCAACGCCACGGAACAGGCCTTTCCGCCGGAAAAAACCCTGCATGGCCTGTTTGAAGAACAGGTGCTACGGACACCGGACAAACCTGCCCTGGTCTTCCGGGACAAGTCTCTGAGCTATGTTGAACTGAATGAACGTGCTAACGCACTGGCCCGGATTCTGCGCAGCCAGGGGGCAACCCCTGACACCATTGTGGGACTGCTGGTGGACCGTTCCATGGAGATGATTATTGGCGCACTGGGAATCCTCAAAGCAGGGGCTGGCTATGCCCCGATCGATCCCCAGTATCCTGATGACCGGATCGCCTATATGCTTGAGAACAGTCAGGCAACCCTGCTGGTCACCCAGGGACATTATGCCGACCGAATGGCGTTCAGCCAGCAGATTGTGCTGCTTGACGATGCCGCAACAGCCCAGGCGGAACAGGGCAACCTTCCCCCGGTCAGCGGACCGGAACAGATCGCCTGTCTGATCTACACTTCCGGTTCAACCGGTAATCCCAAAGGGGTCATGCTTGAGCATCGTGCTCTGGTCAATTTTACCCAAAGTATGATTCGGGACCGCAAGCTTACCGAACATGACCGGTTTTCCAAGCAGGCCAGCTTCAGCTTTGATGTCTCCATTTACGAAATCTACCCCTGCCTGAGCGTCGGGGCCACCATGTACATCATACCGGACGAGATCAGGCTGAATCTGGTGCCGCTTAATGACTACTATGAGCAGAACGGCATCACCCGGGGATTTTTTACCACCCAGCTGGGAGAGCAGTTTGTTGAGCTGTTTGACAACCGCTCGCTGATCACCCTTGATCTGGCCGGCGAGAAGCTGCGTTATTTCAAAAAGCGCAACTACACCCTGTTCAACGGTTACGGTCCCACCGAGACCTCGGTCTACTGTACCCAGTTTCTGACCGACCGGGACTATACCAATATCCCGATCGGCAAACCGCTGGCCAATTACCGGATCTATATCGTTGACCAGTACAACAATCCCCAGCCGGTGGGGGTGCCGGGGGAACTCTGCATTGCCGGTGTGGCCCTGGCGCGGGGTTACTGGAACCTGCCGGACAAGACCGCTGCCGCCTTTGTGGACAACCCGTTTGAACCGGGACAGCGGATGTACCGTTCAGGGGACCTGGCACGCTGGTTGCCAGACGGAAACCTGGAACATCTGGGCCGGATCGACCGACAGCTCAAGATCAGGGGCTACCGGATTGAACCGGGCGAGATCGAGACCGCAATCCTGAAACTGGAAGGGATCAGCCAGTGCGCTGTGGTTGACCTGAAGGAAGCGGGGGGACGGGTGGCACTCTGCGCCTATCTGGTGGCAGCAGAACCGCTGGATGCACAGACCGTCAGACGTGCGCTTGCCGAATCCCTGCCGGAGTACATGCTGCCCCAGTATCTCATGCAGCTTCCCGCCCTGCCCCTGACCGGTTCCGGCAAGATCGATCGCAGGGCACTGCCCAGGCCAGAGACCACAACGCAGCAGGCAACCGACTATCAGCCTCCCCGCAATGAACGTGAGCAGGCCATGGCGCACCTCTGGCAAGAACTGCTGAAACTGCCCAGGGTCGGCATTGATGACAACTTCTTTGCCATCGGCGGTCAATCCTTGAAAGCGGCGTTTCTGCTGGCTCGCATGCAGAAACAGCTGGGGATTGCCGTGGCCATGAAGGAGTTCTTCAAGACCCCCACCATCCGCCAGATCTGCGACTCCGGCAGCACCGGAACAGAACCGGCCCTGGAACCGCTGCTGCCAGCACCTGCTGCGGTCGGTTACCCGCTTACCCCCAGTCAGGCGCAGCTCTTTGTGTTGTCCCGCATGGACGGGATCGGGGTGGCCTACAACGTACCGCAGCAGATCAGTATTACCGGCCCGCTGGACACCTCCCGGCTCTCACGGGCGCTGCAGCAGCTGGTGGACCGGCACGAGGCCCTGCGTAGCTCCTTTACCCTGTCTGACGGGACAGCTATCCAGGTCACCAGTCCAGACCTCCGTCTGGTACGCCGCTTTCTGGTTGCGGAAGAAGAGGAGCTGGAGGCCATTGCCGGTGAATTCATCCGCCCCTTTGACCTGGGCAAAGCGCCCCTTTTTCGGGTACTGCTGGTGCAGACCGCTGAAGAGCAGTTTCATCTGTTTATTGACCTGCACCATATCATCTGTGACGGCTTTTCCGTCAGCATCCTGCTGAAGGAGCTGAATGCACTCTATAGCGGAGCAACACTGCCGCCGCTGACCCTGCAGTTCAAGGATTATGCGGTCTGGTTACAACGCCAGTCGGAAACCGCAGCCATGCAGGAACAGGGCAGATTCTGGCACGAGCTGTTCACCGATCCCCAGCCTTCCGAGCTGCCCACTGACCGGCCCCGTGGCTCTTCGGCCAGTTTCAGAGGGGAAGAGTTCCGCTTTGTCCTGGACCGGCAGGTCTACCACGATATCACCGCTTTGACTGCCGGTTGCGGCGCCACGCTGCATATCCTGCTGCTGGCCGCCCTGCATCAGCTGGTGGGACGCTACAGCAGGCAGGAGGATGTCATCACCGGCACCTCCATGGCTGGACGTCCCCTGGCCGAGCTGAGCGACATGGTCGGCATGTTTGTCACCACCGTACCGGTCCGCAGTTTCCCCCGGCACGGGATCAGCTTCCGCGCCTTTGTAGAGGAGATGAAGCAGACCATGCTGAATGTGCATCAGAACAGCTCCTACCCGCTGGAACGTCTGTACGAGGCAGTTAATCTGCGCCGGGGAGCAGGACGTCATCCGCTGTTTGATATCAACTTCGTCATGCAGAACATCGATCTGGATACCTTCAGTGCAGAGGGCATCGTCAGCCAGCGGCGTTTCATCCCCACCGGTACCAGCAAGTTTGATATCTCGCTGGCAGCAACCGAGGGGAACGGTACCATCTCGTTCAAGATCGATTTCCGTGCTGATCTGTACGACCGCGCAACCATTGAACGTTTTGCCGGGCATTTTCTGATGCTGCTGGCCGACGCGGGCCGTAACCCCGATAAACCGCTTGCAGAGCTGGAAATCCTGACCCCATCGGAACGGTGTCAGCTGCTGCAGGAGTTTAACCCGAAACCGACCCCGCTGCCTGACTGGCAGACGGTGGTGGAGGCGTTCAGCCGACACGCTGCCCACCAACCTGACGCCATCGCCCTGGTGGCGGAGGATGGCCGTTACCGGTATGGCGAACTGGACCGGATGACCACGGCCCTGGCTGCAGTGATGCAGCAAAAAGGGGTCAACAGGGATGAGGTGGTGGCCATTATGGCTGATCGTTCGGCCCTGGTGGTGGTGGCCATGCTGGCCGCAGTCAAGGCGGGCGGCGCCTATACCGCCGTTGATCCCAACTATCCGGCAGAACGGATCCGGCATATCCTGGACAATGCCGGAGCGCGTTTACTGGTGGGCAACAGTGCGGTACTGGAGGGGATCGTCTTTGAAGGGCAGCGGATTGCGCTGGATCAGTGCATGGCCGATCTTACAACCGAAGCGGCAACAGCCTCCCTGCCGTTTCCGGCAGCCACCGACCTTGCCTATATCATCTACACCTCCGGCTCAACCGGCAAACCCAAGGGGGTGATGGTGGAGCACCGCTCCCTGGTCAACTTCCTCAACTGGTACACCACGCTGCACGGCTTTACCCCAGCAGACCGCAGCGCTGCCTTTGCCTCCTTCAGCTTTGACGCCTGCGTGGCACAGGTCTGGGCGCCTCTGGTTGCAGGCGCTGCCCTGCATGTTATCCCGGAGGAGCTGCGGTTGTCACCGGAGGAGCTGAACCGGTATTTTGAGCAGGAAGGGATCACCCATGCCCACTTCCCCACACAGTTTGCCGAACAGTTCATGGCCCTGACCGACAACCGGTCTCTACACCGCATGGTGGTTGGTGGCGATGCGCTGCGCAACTACAAGCCGGGCACCTATCGTCTTGTCAATGAATACGGCCCCAGCGAGACAACGGTGGCCTCCACCGCCATCCTGGTGGACCGCCCCTACCCCCGCGTACCGATCGGCAAACCGGCCAACAACACCCGCGTCTATATCCTGGACAGCAATCTGAAGCTTCAGCCGGTGGGCCTGCCTGGCGAGATCTGCATAGCTGGCGCCGGTCTTGCCCGGGGCTACCGCAATAACCCGCAACAGACAGCCGAACGATTTGTGGCAGACCCGTTCTGCCCCGGTGAACGGATCTACCGGACCGGCGACCTGGGCCGCTGGCTGCCTGATGGTAACCTGGAGTTTCTGGGGCGGGTCGATTTCCAGGTCAAGATCCGGGGTTTCCGGGTTGAACTGGCCGAGATCGAGCAGGCACTGGCCCCGATCCCCGGCATCACCCGTTCGGTGGTCCTGGCCCGTCAGGATGGCCAGGGCAGCAGCTATCTCTGCGCCTACTACGAGGCCACCAGAGCGTTGACAGCCCAGGAGATC
>Ga0209373_10003634_pt1 | contig 14054 bp, 7 predicted proteins | sample Higcelweek5metaG_FD_187173 | JGI IMG/M metagenome (GOLD analysis project Ga0209373, IMG submission 187173) | Freshwater pond sediment microbial communities from the University of Edinburgh, under environmental carbon perturbations - High... | ecosystem: Environmental > Aquatic > Freshwater >...
TTGGTATTTATCAGAAATCATTAATGCTTTTGATAATTGTTCCTCACTTGAAAATTCAAATGATTTCCAAGAGAAAAAAGTATCTAATTGCAAAACTATTGGATTATTTGTTCTTAAAGCACTTATTGAGCTAATATAACGAACTATACCTTCATTGCTTTCATTGTTTTCAATATATTGAGTTACTTTTAAATCTGTTTTTTGATCTGAAACTGTAATTAAAAGCCATCTGCTTAAAATGCCAAGTTTTTGAAGATTAAAAAACCTTTTATGAATTTCTCCTCTGAAATCACCTTCAAAAAAATAGGGTGTCATTTTTTCATACACTTGACGTAAATTCTGCTCCTGAAATTCTTGAAACCATTCATACCTGATTCCGTCAAAAAGAAATTCATTTAAACCGTTTTCAATAGTTTCTATTTCATCTATTCCAACTATAAATTTTTCATCTGTTGGCTTGATTTGTTCTTCTGTAAAATTTAAAGTCAGCATATTTTCTATTTTATTTATTCCTCCCCAAAAATCTCCATTTGCCCATAAGTTTCCCCTGGCTCATTCACCACATTTCCTTTCTCCTTCACCACCTTCTCCTTCTTCACCGCCTTTTTCTTATCCCATAAACCAGCAGCTACTTCCTCCTCATGGATTTTATGGTTAAGTTCTAACAACCTTTTTAAAACCTCTTTGCGGGCTTCTGGGTGGATGGTGTAACGCACACGGTCGTTTTCTGGTAAATAATCTACCTCATAAAAATCATGACGTAAGGCTATATCTTGCCAACCGTAGGCTACTAAAACCGCTTCATCCATTTGTTTGTGCAGTTCTCGTAGTTTGATAATGCCTTGCACCGCTTCTTCAAAAGAAATAGTATTTAGTGTTTTTTCTAAATGCTTTTGTAAGGCAACGACTTGCTTGTCTTTTAAATCTAATTGATTTGATTGAATGCCATTGCTATGAAATAAATTATAGGTTTTGGTTAAACCTAATTGAATGTTTAACATCAATTGTGTTCGAAATTCATGATAGATATTACCAATTTTTTCTAATTCAATTGATTTATTATCAACAAATGGATATGTTTCAAAAACAGTCGAACTACCATAATTCATATCAGTTTTCATTGTAGTACAATATTTCCAAGCCCATTCTGAATGAATTGTAGATTGTAATAATGAAAAATCTTTCAGACTTCTTAGCTTGGTAACTACTAGAGCATCTGCAAGTACTTGCTTTGTATTGACGAATTCCCATGCTTGAGTTTTACTAATACGAGCTCTAGCCAAAACATATTCTTTGTCCTTAATAGCTTTATATAATCCTGGACGTGTTTCAGCATAAATCCACCATCTCAATCTATTTCTATCTCTTTTAACTGTATCTCTGTGAGGTTTAACATTTTCTTTTACAATTTTAAATGAATTAGTATAAACTGATGCTTCATTTTCAGACATTTCTCCGAAATCAATTACACATCTTGAAGCAAAAGAACCTACATTATTTAATAAATCAGAACCTGTTAGATAGTGTTTAATAACATCTTTTTCATTTTGTAGTTCGTGTAAAGAAACATTATCACTTAATATAAAACCTTTTCCTTCGATTGTTGATCCTATAAAAGATGTACTTGAGTTTGAAAATAATTGAAATGGTTGTTTATTATTGTCAAAATCTTCATCTAAGTATGAAGAAATATTATTAACATATTTATTACGGATAATAAATTTACTCCAATCTAATCTTTTTGTAATACTTAACAATGAAACTATAACAGCTGCTTCTCCTGGCCATTGAATGGATTTATCAGCAAAATTAATTTTACCTTTATTTTTTAATATAAAATCAAGTCCTCCTTCTCTTGTTCCTCCTTGTGATATAGTATTAGTTGATATAATGGAAAAAAAGCCATTATCTGAAATACACTCAAAAATCCTTCTTATAAAATAAGTAATCAGATCCACACTACCTCCTACATATCTGCACTTCTCATATTCTAGAAAATTATCTCCAAAATAACCACTTAATTTTTTATTACCTAAATAAGGTGGATTTCCTAAAATACAATCAAAACCTCCTTTTTGAAAAACTTGCGGGAATTCTAAAAACCAATGGAAAAAGTGCTTTTCTTGGCTAATGGCCATACTGGCACCTCGGTCAATAATCTGTGCGTTAGTTTTTAAGTAACTTACATATTGGCTGTGGGTGGTTAATTTTTCTTTATTATCCTCTGTTTTAGGAATAAAGAATTGCGCTACTTGTATGTCGGCAATTTGTTTTAATCTAAACCATTTTTTGCCTTGTGTTAAATCGTGATAGGCTTTTTCCTTTTTAGCAATTTGTTCCGGGGTGTTTTCTGGCAACTGCGTAAAGGTTGTAAAGTCTTTTTGCAAGTCTTTTAAATCGTCATCGGCAGATGCTACATCAAATGTAGTTAACTGACCTTTGGTTTTGCGTTCTAAGTCGTTTCGTTTTTTAAAAGAACTCGCAATATCTTTATCGTCACCTGGTAAGGTTTTAAATGCTTCGCTGGCAATACCCTTTTCTAGTTCTTCAAAATGCGCTAAACCTACAATGGCATTTCCGTTTTTAATGTGGTGATCTAAAAAGTTCAACGGTTGACCTGGTTCGTGAGCCTCTAACCATAGCGCTACTTTACACAATTCCACCGCTAATGGGTTTAAATCTACCCCGAAAATACAGTTTTTAATCACATCACGAACAGCCACACGTAAAGCCGATGGTGTGGGTTGGTCTTCGTTACTACGCACTCTTGCCAACTCAAAACCAATTCTGCGAGCCGCTGACAATAAAATATGACCGCTACCACAAGCCACATCACAAACGGTAATACTTAATAATCCTTGTTCTGGATCGGCTTCTTTTAGTTTATCTGCAATGATGTAATCTAAAGAGTGTACGATTAATGGTTTTACCAATTCCTCTGGCGTATAATGCGAACCCGAAGAAGAACGATCGTCACCTTGTTTGAAATAAAACTCCCCATTTTCTACTACGGGTTTAAACTCTAATAAACCTTCGTACACCGAACCGAATTCCTCTACATCTAAATCGGCATAGTTGACACGGATGGTTTGTTTGTTTTCGTTTTCAAAAGTGACTAAGTATTTGAATACTTCTAAAACCGTTTTGTTGTTTAAAACCGTATCGTTTAGACTTTGAATAGCGTTATTACTAAATATTCCAGAACCCAAAGCATCTATTCCTAAGGCTTTTCCCGTTTGTGCGTCTTCAAACAAACGGAAAGTCATTAATAACGATTGCCAAAGATCGGTTTTCTTAGGATCTATGTACACCGCTTTATTCACTAAATACGTTAAGCGTTGGATGCTGTAGAACTTATAGTAGATGTCTTTTAGTTTCTTCTCTTCTTCGGTTAGATTTTCTTTGTAAATCAAGTTACGTTCCTCAATAACCAATAAGAACAACACGCGATATACTGATCTTAGAATATGCAGATAGTACTGCTTCGCATGGATCTTATTCTCTTCAAAAGATTGCTGTAGCTCTCTGTTTTCTGTTTGTTTTAATAAACCATTAGCTAAGGAAAGGATTGATCTTTCTACTGCTTGACTCAAACGCTCACGAATACGAGAACCTGAGGCTAAAGCTTCGTTGTGGTAATATTCTAAAATAGCATCTTTGGCTTCTTCTTTGGTGTCTTTTAAACGCGAAGCATGCAACAAACGATAGAAAATAGCAAACTCGGCATAATGGCCTTCTTCTACCATTTGCTCTAAGTTGAACTCCAAATAACTTAAACGTGACAAACGAGTGGCATCACGCAACACTCGAAAATGGATTCCGTTGGTTACAAAACCATAAATGTGCTCGGTAGAATTGATATATTCCTGCATTAACGCATGAGGCGATAATCTAGGGCCGCTTTCTGCTTTTCTATCTAATGATTGCTCTGAACCTACAATATGAATGGGAAAACCATCTTTATTGCTGGCTCTGTGGGAAATAGCATAGGATTTACCATTAACGATTTCAGCATTAGACAGTGCCACTTCATAACCTAATTGGTTTAGTAGCGGTAATATCCAATACCTACGGGTTTCTGTTACGCCATTGTCGGTAGGCTGAAAAGCATTTCGTTTTTGTTTGAAAATTTGCCAATGGGTATTGATTAAGCTCCAAGCATTGCTAATTTCATCACGCACTAATTCATTTGGTTTTAATCCAAAGTCTTGTGGCTTTTGATGGCTGATGTTATCTTGACGAATGCGATCTAAAATTTCACTCGTAAAGATATTACCTTGTATGTTGATGGTTGTGAATTTCATGGCTTAAAAAATTGCTTTAGGTTTTGGTAGTAAAATATAAACGCCCATTACATCTGGTGGTAATACTGGTGTAGATTTTTCATAACTTCTTCCACCAATTAAAGCTTTAAATCTTCCATGTGCTTCTACTAATTTATCGGCACGTTCTGCTGCAATAGCTATGAAAGCGACTTTTTTATTTTCAAAAGAATGCAATTCCTGGTCTAGCAATTGTTGTTGTCTTTCTAAAGGTAAGTTACTTAATGGAATCGCTTTAGCTACTAAATTTTGTGCCTCTTTAAAATCGATAGCCTGTAAATCTCCATTTTGCTCTGAATAACCCCATAAACACATTTCTTCTGCCACGGATTCGTTTTTAGAACGAACTTCTTTTACTACATTTCGTACTCGGAACATCACAAGTGTAGTTTTGCTTGCTACACTTTCGGTTTGAATGACACTTGTACGCGCTAAATTATAATTATTCCCTTCTTCTTCAAAGGCATTACTTATTACGTAATGACACAATTGTTCTATAAATCGATGATTACGACCAATGTATTGATATCCTTTTGGAGTGGGAGAATTGAATGCGATTTTGGTTTCTGTTTTCCCTTTTGCTTGCTCAGTTACTGTTAATAAAGCCACTTGCAAATGTTTAGGCAAGTTAGTGACTTGTATTTTATAGCCATCAAAATCTTGTGTTACTGAAGCTCCTAACAGAGACAAAGCATAAGTAGCAAAACTTTCTACCACTTGTGGATCTCCGATGGCTTCATCTACTTCTTCTAAATCTTTTTTGATGGCTTCTGCATCTACCGATTCTTGTGCAAAAATGGAACGTAAATTTTCTCCTTTTTTTCTAGCCAATTCTAGTTCATTATCAATCTTAATTTTATCCTCTTGGAACAGTGTTAATTGATCTGCTTCGGAACTAGTTTTTAAGATTTTTTGAGTTAGTTCCGCCATTAGTGATTTGTTGTTTTCACCAATGGGAATGGTAACTCCAATACTCCTTTGAATTTCACGTACTTTACGAATTAACACTTCCAAAATGAATTTATCCATTGGATTGTTTTCTCCGTAGAGCATATAGGTTTTGATTTCAGGAGAAGCTTGTCCGAAACGATCGACACGACCTTCCCGTTGTTCGATACGATTCGGGTTCCAAGGCAAGTCATAATGTAATACAGCGTTGAAATCCTTCTGCAAATTTATTCCTTCACTCAAACAGTCTGTTGCAATCAACACTCTTTTTTCGTGTTCGCCCATTCTTTGGATTTCTTCTTTACGCTGTTCATCGGCTAATTCCGAGGTAATGGCTTGCACCAAAACATTTTTTGGAAGCGCTTGTCTTAATTTTTCTTCTACATATTTAGCCGTAGCAATGTAATGACAGAAAATGATAGGCTGAAATCCTGTTTTTAACCATTTTTGAATAATATCAACCGTATGTTTTATTTTTAAATCAGTATCCGGATTTTCAATTAGTAGTTCTGCCTTACTTAATAAGTTGGTTAAACCTTGTAATTCATTAGCCTTGTAGTCTACAGCATTTAACAAATCATTTCTTGAGAAATCTACTCCAAAGTCATTTTCTTCGAATAAGGTATTTTCAACAGCTTCTGTTCCAATTTCTACTTCTTCTTCCTCAGAAGTTACTTTAGCATGTCTTTTTTCAAGCATTTCTTTTGCCATCACAGGACTTGACATAGCCCCTTTGATTAAAGCAATAGCTGCCCATGAACGTAACAATTTGGTATTCTCGTTATCGGTTTCCACTTCCGAAATACCACGAGCAAATGCCACTAAATCATTGTAAAAAGCCTTAGTGGTTTCTGATAAAGTAAAACCAACTTCTTTGGAATCTCTATCAGGAAACAAAGTATCTTCATTCAACCATCTGCGAATGTTTTCTCTTTTTCTTTGAATGAAATATTTGGCAATGTTCTTTCTTTCCGCTTGGCTTAACTTTTCAAAATCTAATTCTCTGAATGATGGTTTTAACAAGCCTAATAACGATAAAAACTCCTCGTCTTTACCACTATGCGGTGTAGCCGTTAATAAGACTAAATGTCTTTTTTCTTGTTCTGCAATATCATGAATTAAATTGTATCGCTGTTGTTGGTTTTTAGAAGTGGAACCTTTTGGCAACGTACAAGTATGTGCTTCATCTACCACTACTAATTCAGGACAATCGTTTAAAAAGATCCCTCGTCTTTTATCAGTTTTGATGTAATCTACAGAGATTACTTGATAAGGTAAATGATGGAAAACAGAACGGTCATCTGGTACCAGTCTATCTAATCTTGAAGCCGTACTCGAGCGAATGATTTCAGCATCAATATCTAATTTATCTTTTAATTCTTGTTGCCATTGTTCACATAAATGTGGAGGACAAATCACAGCAAACCTTTTAATTTCGCCGCGTTCCATTAATTCTTTTATAATTAGTAATGCTTCAATGGTTTTTCCAATACCCACATCATCAGCAATTAAAAGACGAGTTATGTCTTGTTTTAATGCCATTACTAAAGGAACCACTTGATATGATCTTGGTCTAAAAGATAGTTTTCCCATACTTCTAAATGGTCCAGCTGCATTTCTTAATGAAAGACGAGAGGCATTGTATAACAATTTAGCGGTTTCAAAATTTCCTATTTGATTAGGTGTGGGTTCTTTGAAAGTTGCTTTGTCAATTTTCTCAAAATCTTTAGCTAATGGCAAAAAAATACCGGTAATTTCTTCATCAGATCCTCCAAGAGGTTTTACTAAAACCACTTGTTCTTCATTAGAAGGTAAAACCATCCAATCGCGATTTCTGTAGCGGACTAAATTACCTGGTGTATATTTTGTATTCATTACAATCTTTATTTTACTTTTCTAAAAATATCTTTTCTTCTATTCATCAAATCTTCAATTGGCTCTGCATAATGCCATCGAATGACGTCAATTGCTCCTTCTTGTAATATTTTATTGATCATTTCATCTCTTTTCTTTACCTCATCTTTATCATGAACTGATCCGTCACAAAATAGTAATGTAGGACCAAAACCAGTATTAAAAACAAAATCGGCACTGATATAATAGTCCTTTAAATTCACCTGTGCTTTATCTGGTAAAACATAGCCGTTTTCATAAAGATATTTTATCAATTTTAGTTCTGTGCTACTGTTTTTATCATAAGCATCCAATAAATATTTGTATTGCTCTTCACGGTCATTATCACTTCCTTGAACCAATTCTACTTCGCAATCCATCAAATTCTCCAATGTTTCTTTAATATCATAACGATTTAATACTTGGTGGTGAATTTGGTTATAATAACTTAATAAATCTTGATAAGTTGCATGCGGTAACGATCTTCCAATTTCTGTTTCCTCTCTTGTTTCAGCATCAAAATGAAGAATTTCATAACTCGCAATGAACCATTCTTTCATTTTAATAGGATCTGAAATCAATTGAGATAAGATTCCTAATGAACCTTCAGAAGCTTCATTTATTAGAATATTTGGTTTTTCTTGATCTCCCATAATACTCACGGCAATTTCACTTTCTTCTACTAAAAATAATTTTTCAATACCGCGTTTTAAAGCATAACTCAATGAAATAACTTGATTTGGTGTAGCGCCAATATTCCCTAAAGGTTGAATGTACAATACATCTGATGTATCTTTTGTATACAACGTTATTTCTCTTATGTTTTGTTCTAATTCTGGATTACTTTGAACATTTCTTTCTTGCACCCAAACTCCATTTCTCTGGTCAATTTTAAAACCATTATCTTTAGATCTTCTTGCTTTTTTATTGACTTTAACCAAATTAGCCGTTTTACTAAAATAGAGTTGTAATAGTTTTTCTCCTCCTTTTTTTAAAACTACTGATTCTGTATTTTCAATTCCTTGTGGAAAATTAAAGTAGGATACAATCTCATATCCAGATCTACTTCTTTCTTCTTCGATACAAGAAATTTTTTGCAGCGGGATTCCTTCACATTCTGAAAATTCTATTACGTTTGAAAAATTGCTAATAGCATCCCCTTTTAATTGACTTTTGCTAATAGGGTCGATATTTGCTGTTTTAATTTCATCATTAAAATAGGCATATCCAGTTTTATTGGATACCATTATTTTTTCAGTTGCATTTTCCAAATCAGAAATCATCATCCTATTAATTCTAAACTTACTTCCCGAATGATATACTGTGTTAGCTGGTCCAAATTCAGATAGTGCTAAGTTTCTAGGGCGTGAAAGCACTTCAACGTCGTCTCTGTAACTTTTTCCTAGTACCGCTCTGACAGGTAGTCTAGTGAAATTATAACCTGGTAAGAAACCTTCTGCTGCTAAATATCGGAACACATAAAACTCTGAATTACTAGAATTTTGTTGTGCCTCATTTTTCAACAAAGCAATTTGTTTTCTGGCAAATCTTTCTTGTTTTGAAGCTTCTTTTCTTTCTTCACTATCCGCCTTATAGGTATGATTGTCTAATATGGCTTGTGCTTTATTTCTAAGTGTACAAGCATTTTGAAACATTCTTATCCATCGTGTAAAAGCATTTGAAAATTGTGTTGGGAATTTTTCAATTTTAGAGTCAATCCAACGTTTAGTAAACCAGTTTGTGTTTTTTAATTCTGGTAACATTGACAATGTTATTTTTTCAAACTCTTCCAACAACGATGCTTTATTGATAGCACACAAATGTTCTATTCTTTCTTGAATATCATTTTTAACAAATATCTTTTGTTCGTTGTTAAGATCTAAAACTTCTGCAGCAGAACTTTTCAATTCACTTATTTCTAAATTCATTAACAAAAAGGCATTCAAGTGAGAGGCTATTAACTCTTCATTAATTAGATCAATTCTCGGAGGCTGAACTGTTCCTGCCACCATTTCTGTTGCATTCTTAAAATAATTTACATCATGTGGTGACATGGTTGAACAGTAAGTGAACACCAATGCTGTTTGTCCTCCACGTCCAGCACGACCACTTCTTTGAGCATAATTTGCTGCATTAGGTGGTACGTTTCTCATATGCACAATATTTAAATTGGCAATATCGATACCTAACTCCATTGTAGGTGAACAAAACATTGTAGATATTTCACCTTTTCTAAAAGCATCTTCTCTTTCAATTCTTTGTGCAGAATTAATTTGGCCAGTATGTTCTTTTGCAATTAGTTCTTTATTGAATTTTGTAAAATCTGTTTTATATAGATTTTGAAAATAGCTATTGGGTTTCAAATCATTTAAATCTGATTGGAAATTAAATCTAGTGTGATCCAATCGAATCGTTTTTTCATCACCTTTTAGCCATAACAATTGATCCGCTCTAAGTTTAAAATAACTTAATTCAGGATTTCTTCTGTCTTGTTCAACAGTTATTAGGTTTGTAATATGTAATAAATTTAAAATACTTTGCATGAAAGTATCATAATTGTCTCTATTAAGCTTATCTAATCCTTCTTCTACTAGACAACGATTTATGTATTTTCCAAGATTAGAACGATGTCCCATCGAAATTATAAATTTACCCTTTGGTCTAGGGGAAGGAATAGACAATACCATTTCTGTTGGTTTGTCGATTTTTTCGTTATAATCTAACGACCATAATGAATCTGGATGAAGTCTATCTCTCATCAGGGATTCATTATTTGCTATATCTTTAAAAAACTTATGATCTAAAGCAAAATTAGTTCTAAAATAATCCAAAATATTTCTAAGAAATTCTTTTCGCTTTTCAACCGATATTCGTGTTAGATATTCAATGTTTTGAAAACGATCTTCAAGACTTACTAATTTATCAAGATTTTTATAGTCGATTTCTAAAAGAGCTACTTGTTCTAGGTTTGGTAAGGTATAACGCCAACCTCTTTTTAAGTCTTGAAAAATTCTATACTTTAAATATTCTTTTAAGGCTTCAATATTTCTTTCATCAGGGAAATCAGGATCACTAGATGGATATAATGCATATTGTACTTCTTTCAAATTTAAACTTTGAAATAAAGATTCGGCTATTTCATAAATTTCTATTGGCTTACTAGAATTCTGTAACGCATTAAATAATGCAGCTCTCAATCTAATCGTTGTGTAAAAATCATTGAAGTGTCCTGCTTGCAATGAAGCATCTTGTCTATTATCTGTGAAACTCAGTAGTTTTTGATCTTGCAATGCTTCGCCTTGGTCTACCAAACTTTTTACAACAGCATATGAAATTACAGATGTAGCAGTACTTCTTCCTTCAGAACCTAATCTTGATAACTTAGTAAAATCACTTGTCTTACTATCTTCATAAATAATTTGAGCCGTTGGATCGATTCTTAATTTGGCAGGTATAAAATATCCTTTAATTGGAAAATTAGGTTCAAATGAAAATTGACCATCACTATTAAAATAGATTTCGTGTGGCATTAACATTTTGTAGTATGGAAGTAAATCTGATCCTTGTTTGTTTAACCATTGTGAAGGAACTAAATCAATGTAATCAATATTCCAAAATTCCTCCCCTTCATCAAGAACAATATATCCATTTTTAAAATCTCTAATATCTGGATTTTTTTGATTAATTTCCTCTTTCTTCTTATTTACGAATTCTTTATTTGGTATGATGGGTATTAAATTACCCTCATCAACATTTAATTCTACACAAATAAAATCATAACCAGAATATCGAGAAAACAACAGAGGATATAGTTTTTTTTCTTTTCCATCAATTTTTAAAAAAGGTTCATCAGATGACGCAATTGTTCTTGTTTTTCTTGGCTCTAACGTAACAGAAATTGAACCCGTTTGAGAAATAAATTGATGAAAACGAAATGGTAAAAACGACTTTCTAGTTCCAGCTATTCTGTTTTCTTCATTTATTTTTTCAGCCCATTTTAGCAAATCAACAATGCAGCTTTTAATTTCCTCTTTAGGTAAAGATGTAACTTTATGAATTTCTTCTGTTATTTGATCAATATTCAAAGGTTTACCTCTTTCTAATGTTCCAAAATTAGATTTTAAAGCTACATTCATTTCAAGCCAATTGGCAAGATCATTCGAAACAAAATCATCTTCATTACCATTGACATCAATTCCTTTTTTGATAGCATTAGCCAGCATAAAAGAATTTACCTCTTTTGCTTGTGTACAAGGTTCTAAGTATTCATTAATTATAACTTCAGAACTAAATTGTTTACCAAATATTTGAGTTGCTACTTCTGCTACTTTTTTCTTTTTTTCTTCAGGTGAACCATGAGAAGCCATTGTAGCTGATGTCCCAATAAATATAATTTCGTTCATAGCTAAAGCCTGAACTCTTCGATTTAATATACTCACATCTGCCCCTTGTCTGCCTCTGTAGGTATGCAACTCGTCATATACCAAATACTTAAGATTTTCTTTTATTGAATCTCTTAACCATTTTTCGGACTGACGTGTCATTATCAATTCTAACATCATGTAGTTTGTCAAAATAATGTCAGGTTGATCTGTTTTAATTTTTTCTCTTATTTCACCTCCTTCTTGACCTGTATATTGTGCAAAGGTTATTGGAAAATCTTCCCCATAAGCATTAGCATATTTTTTAATTTCTTCAAACTGAGAATTAATTAAAGCATTCATTGGGTAAACCAAAATTGCTTTTACACCCTTCTTTTTTTCAAATCCTCTGTTGAATAAATCATTAAAAATTGTAGCTAAAAAAGTTAAAGACTTACCAGATCCTGTTCCAGAGGTAACAACAAAACCACGATCTTTGACTCCTAGTTCTATAGCTTCAACTTGATGACGGTATAATCTATAAGATCCTAAAGCTTTAGAAAGGTTCGGATGAACAGTTGCTTCTTTAATTAATTCTTCAAATGATTTCCCTTTTTCAAATGAAGGATTAAATTGAATTAATGGCTCAGGTATAATGTTTTTTATTAAAGTTTCATTCTTAATATAGTCTAAAATCTTTGAATCATTAATGTTGATAAAAGACTGAAGATATTCTTTGTAATCGGATATAACTTGATTATGAGTAATGAAAGCATCCATTGGGAGATTTTTTTACAATAATACAAAAAATCTTACCTATAAAAAATGAGGAAAACCGTAAAATCACATTATTTTTCAACAAACTGATTATAAAACTTTCAATAGTTGAATTAATTATTTTTTTTAAAAATTCAAACATGATTATCATTTTATTATTTAACTTAATAATAAATAACTACATATCTTTTGACTACATTTAAAAAAAGACAAGATAATTATTGTTTCAAATAATTATCTTGTCTTTTTGTCTAGTTTCGTTTTCTTCATTATCTTGAACATACTTCATTGCTATTATTGTTCCGATTATAATTAAACTTAAAACTAGCAGGGTGTTTATTCCAATTAAATTTTTGTTTTCCGTTTTTAACTCACTGATTTCTGGAGTACCTTCAAATAAGATCGTTTTTGAATAATCTATTGCCATAACATAATTTTTACTTCGTTATCACTGTAGTCGTTTATGATTAAATATCCGAAAATCAATGGGTATATTTTCCCATTAAAACTTTCTATACCAGAATTAATGGTAAAATCAAATCCTTTGCCTCTTAAAAATTCCTTGTTTAGAATTATCTCCATTTTGGTCCCTAATAATTCTTCAATTATCTTAAAATTTAATTTTAATGGATTAATTATTGAAGCTTGCTTAATTCTAATTTTCTTAGCTTTATCATTATTAAACTTGATACGGTTTTCTTTATTTGCAAACCGTTGCGAAATCTTTTTTGGAATAAATTCTTCGCCTGTAAAAGGATCTATCTGAGTCATATTAAATAGTAATTTTATTATCATTTAAAATACGTTCGATAGTAGTCTTTTCATACAGATATATGTCACCCAACTTAGTATAAGGCAACACTCCTGTTTCGCGATATTTAATAATTGTGTTATTAGACAAGCCAAAGATTTTTTTTAAATCTTGGTTTCTGTAATACTTTATTTTATCAGATGAATTCGATTTACTTTTGAATTCATTCTCGATTCTTTCCAACCTTTCAAATAAAGGTTCAAGCAACTGTTTAATACCCATAAGTGATGGTATTACAAGGTTTTCATTGTTATTCATAATTTAATTTTTTAGATTTTTATCAAATTTAAATTAGAACAAAACGAGAACCATAACATTTAAGAGAATCTTTAGGGAATTTTTATTTTTTGTTTCTTCTATCTATTCTATCAGATATTTTAATTATTCTTTTATCAATCATATCTCTAAAATCTTTTAAAAATTCAAATTGTAATTTCTCTTTATCATAATGTACTTTAGCAAACTCTTTGTTAATTGCTTTTATTTCAGATATTGTATTTTCCTTACCTATATAAAGAAAATTTTGCTCAACAAATTTTTGAAACAACACTTTATTGTTGCGTACATTTTCAGAAAAATGAAATATTTTTTCATCTAAGAGCAAATAAAACAAATTTGCCATTTCCGTTTTATTATAGTTTATTAAGCATTTCAAATTTTCGTGATTACTAAATTCCTGAAACAAGTCAATATTATGGTTTTTGATATAATCATCAAAATCAAATTCGTTAAAATCAATATGATCAAAGTCCACAATTAAACCATCGACAAATTGATATAATAGGTAGGCGTAATTTTTAGCTAAATTAAAAACTCTTATAAATTCACTTTTATTAGCTTCATCAACTTCTATCGTTTTCTCTTCATTACTTTCTAACATAAAGAGAAAATCTTTATCAAATTGTTCTTCTTTTAAATGTTTAAAATATACATCAACATCAT
>Ga0209373_10003635_pt1 | contig 14054 bp, 13 predicted proteins | sample Higcelweek5metaG_FD_187173 | JGI IMG/M metagenome (GOLD analysis project Ga0209373, IMG submission 187173) | Freshwater pond sediment microbial communities from the University of Edinburgh, under environmental carbon perturbations - High... | ecosystem: Environmental > Aquatic > Freshwater >...
GTATTCAAAATCAAAGCGCACCCCACGGCACCCGCATGCAAACCCGCCCCGTAGGACTGATGCGCGCGGGCGGGAGCAGCGCAGCCGCCCTCTACTAGCCCATGCGCGCCATGGGGGTCAGGCGCAGGTTCTGGGCGGGCATTTCCCGCGGCTGGGGCATGGGCACGGCGTCGTTGAACGCGCCCGAGGCGACCCTGGCCTCCTCGGCGGTTTCCTCGGCCTTGGCCGCGGCAGCCTGGCGCTGGCGGGTGATGTACTTCTTGGTGATGCTCTTGAGCAGCTCGGTCTTGCCCGCGCGCTCCGAGGGGGACAGGAAGCTCGTGAGCTTCTTTTCCAGCCGGTGCGAGTTCTGCTCCTTGGCGATGGCGATGATGCCCTCCATGATGAGCTTCTGGTTCAGCATCTCGGCCCCGGTGTTGAAATTGATGCTTTCGGCGATGGGCGCCAGGATCATGTTGCTCAGAACCACGCCGTACAGGGTGGAGACGAAGGCCACGGGGATGCTCGACACCAGCGCCTGGGTGTTGTTGATGCCGGAGAGCATGCCGATGAGGCCGATGACGCTGCCCGCCACGCCGAAAGCGGGCGCGGCCTTGGCCAGGGTCTGGAACACGCGCTCGCTCTGCTGGCGGCGTTCGCGGAAGAACGACATCTCGGTGTTCAAGAACTCGCGGATGTCGCGCTCCTTGTAATTGTCCACCAAAAAAGTGACGGCGTTGCGCAGGAATGGATCGGCAATTTTCTGACGCACGGCCTCAAGGGACAGCACACCCTCCACCCGCGACTTCACCGAGAGCTCCAGCAGAATGCGCACAATGTCGTCCGGGGTGGGCTGGCGCTCGGCGTACACGCTTCTGGCCACAAGAAAGGCCGTGCGGATGCGCTCGAAGGGATAGCTCATGAACAGCGCGGTGAACAGACCTGCCGCCACGATGAGGAAGGCCGCGAGGTTCCAATACACAGCGAGCCCGCCGCTGATCCAGAACCCGCCCACGAAGATGGCGGTGCACAACAGCACGCCCAGCATGTTCTTCTTGCTCATTTCAGCCTCCCTAAATATCTGTCAAGACGAGCACTTCGACCCGCCGGTTACGCTTGTCCGCATCTTCCGCCGTGGCCGGGGCCTCCGGCTGGAAGCTGCCGCGCCCGGTGACGAGAAAGCGCCTGGCGTCCAGGTGCGCGGTATGGATGAAGTATTCGGCCACGCTGGCCGCGCGCTTGGCCGAGAGGGAGAGCCCTTCCTCCGGCGTTTTGGTTTCGTCCTCCGCGCAGTGGCCCACCACCAGCACGGCGCCGGTGCTGACGCGCAGAATCTCGGCGATGCGGTCCAGGTACTTGTCGCCGGTGTTGACCAGATGGTCGCCGCCGGGGGTGAAGAACAGGTCGCCGCGCAGAAACACGCGCACCTGGCGGTCGGTCTCGCGCACCACGGAAATGCCGAGGTTGTCGGACTGGTAGTAGGTCTGGTTGACCGGGGTGCCGTTGACGTTCTTGAATTTCTTGCCGCCCTGCACCACGGGGTCGCTCAGCTGCCCCAAAAAGGCCTGCATGGGGTCGGTGGGAGCCTTGGTCTCTTGCGGCGGCGGCGAGGCCGGCGGCACCGGCACGGGCTTGTCCTTGCCGCCGGTGTAGATGAACAGCACCGCGAACACGATGAACATGATCATCATCAGGTCCGACCAGGGCACGGACCATTCGGCGAAGTTGCCGCCGCCGGCCAGCACCCGCGAGTTGTCTTCCCGCAGGAGCCCGTATCTGTCTCGATTGCCCATGCCGTTCTCCGTTTCCCTTGGCTCGTTCGCCCGCCGGACCATCCGGGGCCTTCCGCCCTGGCTTAAGCAATTACCCTGCCAACCACGCAATGGCTTGATATGACGGCGGCAAGTTACGGCCCAAAATTCGTGGCGACAAAAGCCCGACACTCCCCCGGCGCGGAAGAATCTGCCGCTACGCAGCCCCGCGCCGCAAACCCCGTAGCGATAAAATAATCAGCAGGAACGCAGACATGGGGCGTAGACGCATTGACTCCGCCGCGAAATGGCGGCACAAACCGCCCATGACCAACGCCTTCACCCCCCCCGCAGGCCCTGGCGCCTACCAGACCTTGTCCGCCCTGGTGCTGGGCTCCAGCTCCCCACGCCGCCGGGAGCTTTTGGGCTCCCTGGGCCTTGATTTCGAAGTATGCCCCAGCAACGCCGCGGAGCCGCCGCCGCTGCCGGGCGAAGCTCCAGACGCCTACGCCCGGCGCATGGCGCGGCAAAAGACCCTGGATGTCGTTGCCCTTTACCCCACCTGCGCCGTGCTCGGCGCGGACACCATCGTGGTGCTGCCCGGCGAGGGCGGCGCGGACGCGCTGGTGCTGGGCAAGCCGGAAAACCAGGCCGACGCCGTGCGCATGCTGACCCTGCTCTCCGGCCGCGCGCACCAGGTCATCACCGGGTGCTGCCTGGCCGTGCCGGGCCATGCCGAGCCCGCCTGCTTCGCCGTGACCACGGACGTGACCATGCGCAAAAGCACGCAGCAGGAGCTGGCCGCCTACGCCGCCACGGGCGAGTGCGCGGACAAGGCCGGAGCCTACGCCATACAGGGCCTGGGCGCGTTTCTTGTGGAGCGGGTGGACGGCTCGTACACCAACGTCGTCGGCCTGCCGGTGACGCAATGCGCACAGCTGCTGCTGGCCCACGGCATCATCACCGCACGCACGTCCGCCGGAGGCAAGCCATGACCGACGCATTTTCCGCCAGAGCGGCAGAGTGGGACGCCAACCCCGTGCGCGCCGCCCTGGGCAAAGCGTTCTACGGCCAGGTGCAGGAGGCCCTCTCCACCTACGAGACCGGCCCCCTGGAAGGCAAGACCGTGCTGGACTTCGGCTGCGGCACCGGCACCCTCGGCCTGCGCCTGGCCCAGGACCACGCGGCGCGGCTCATCTTTGCCGACGCCTCCCCGGCCATGCTCGGCGTTTTGCGCGGCAAGCTGGCCGGGCTGAACCTGCCGGAGGCGCAGGTGGTCGAAACCGGCAAGGGCTCCCTGCCCCTGCCCGCCTCCACGGTGGACATGGCCGTCAGCCTCATGGCGCTGCACCACATCGAGGACGCGGCGGGCGCGCTGCGCACCCTACGCCGTCTGCTCATCCCGGGCGGGCTGCTGCTGCTGGGCGACCTGCTGGCCGAGGACGGCAGCTTCCACGGCGCCCCCGGCGACCCGCCAGCGGCGCACAACGGTTTCGATCCCGAGGAACTGCGCGCCCTGTGCTCGGGTCTGGGCTTCAAAGTGCTGCGCCTGCGGCTGTTTCATCTGGTGAACAAGGCCGACGCCACGGGAGCCGAGCGCGAGTATCCGCTGTTCTTCCTGGCGGCCCAGGCAGCGTGAACGCCGTGCCCACCGATCTGGCCGTCGATCCGCCAGCCGATCTGGCCGCCGACCCGGCCATCGCCGGGGCCATCTCCACGGCCGTTGCCACGGCCGCGGAGACCTCTCCGGCCTTTGCCGCCATGCTGGCCCTTGTGGAGGCGGACGGCGCGGCCTTCACCGTGCATGAGCACGCCCCCACACGCACCATGGACGAGGCGCGGGAGAACCTGCGCTTCGACCTCGCGCGCATCGTCAAAACCATCGCCTTTGTGACGCGCACGGACAGGCTTGTGCTGGCGGCCCTGCGCGGCACGCGCCGGGTGGATTACGCCAGGCTGGCCGCCCTTGCGGGCGTGAACAGGAAGGACATCGCCGCGCTTGCGCCAGCGGAGGTGTTGACGCGCCTGGGCGTTGCGCCGGGGAGCGTTTCGCCGCTTTTGCCAGCGGCCATGGGCATGGGTATGAAAGGGGTGCTGACGCTGCTGGACGAGGACGCGCTGGCCATTGCGCCAACGGTGTATTGCGGCCTGGGCAGGCCGGACAGGACCCTTGAGATGACGCCGCAGGACCTTGCGCGGCTGGCTGGCGCGGCCACGGGGGCATTCTCCCGCTGAGGCCCGCCGAGGCTACAGCGCCTGGGGCATCTCGCGGCGCACAGTGATGTTGAGCCCCTTGGCCCGCAGCCGTTCGGCCACGCGCCGGGCGCGCTCCAGGGTGGGCAAAGTGGCCAGCACAAGCTGCGCGCGGCCCGTTTCATCCCACACCCACACGTTTTCGCCCACCAGCACGCCGGCCTTGCGCACGGCGGCCAGCAGATCCTCGCGCGCGGCCTCCCGCGTGGCGAAGTCCTCCGGGTCCAAAAGGCGCCCCTGGGCGAGCACCCACCAGCCCAGGCCGGAATCATCCGCCCCCGGCTCACCGGCATTGGAATCGGACGCGATGGGGTCCGGGGCTGCGCCGCCGCCATGCTCCGCCGCCAGGGCTGCGGCTTGCGCTGCGCTCAATCCATGGTCCATGAGGGGATTGGCGGCGTTGTGCACCAGCTGCGCCATGCGTTGAATGCGCTGGGCGATGTCCGCGGCGCAGTGCATGGGGCGGGCTCCGGCCTTGGCCCCGAACTGCGTTGCGTCCGCCGGGTTGGGCGGATCCTTCGGTTTTTTCCTGCTCATGCGCCGACGCGTCCTTCGGTTTGCGCGGCGACCGGCTCTCCGGCCTGCTGGCCGGGCGCGGCCGGGGCAATGGGCCTGCGCCGCTGCGGCACGGCCAGAGAGATGACGAAGCCCACGCAGGCCACGGCGATGATGGTGGCCCCGCAGGTGAGATCGAGCGCGTAGGAAAGGTACAGGCCGGCCACGCAGAACACGGCGCTCAGGCATCCGGCCAAAAGCATCATCCCCGGCAGGGAGCGCGCCCGGCGCTCGGCCATGAAGGGCGGAATGGTGAGCAGGGCCATGACCAGGATGAGCCCCACCACGCGGATGACCATGACCACGCACAGCGCCGTCATGCCCATGAGCAGAAAGTGCAGAAAGCGCACCGGCACCCCGCGCGAACGCGCGAACTCCACGTCGAAGCTCATGACCAGCAGCCCGCGCGAAAACAGCGCCACCAGCGCCAGCACCGCGGCGGAAAGCCCGGCCATGAGCCAAAGGTCGGAATCGGGCACGGCGAGAATGCTGCCGAAGAGATAGCTCATGAGGTCGGAGTTGTAGCCTGGCGTCAGGTCGAGCAAAATAATGCCCAGGGCCATGCCCGCCGCCCACAAAACGCCGATGACCGTATCCGCCCGCTCACGCGAGAAGAGCGTCACCCAGGCCATGCACAGCGCGGCCAGGGTGGAGAACCCGGCGGTCACCGGCAGCACGGGCAGCCCCATGAAGAAGGCCAGGCCCACTCCGCCATACGAGGCGTGGGCCACGCCGCCCGCCAAAAACACGATGCGGTTGACCACCACAAGCGAGCCGATGACGCCGCAGATGAGGCTGGCCAGAAGCCCGGCGTAGAGCGCGTTGCGGAAAAAATCGTAGGCCAGGGCCTCCATCATGACGCGCGCCCTCCTTTCTCCGGCCCCTGGCTTCCGACGGAAGCGGCCTTGGGGCCGTGGGCATGGCGGCCGCCGCAGCAGTCCGGGTTGTCGTGGTCGAGCACCACGCGGTGCGGCACCGCGCCGTGGGCCAAGAGCTCCACCGGGCACCCGGCCACGAGGTCCGCACCCGTGGCCTCGGCGAAAATAAGCGGGGTCAGGCGGCTGTCGTCGTGGTGGTGCAGGGTGCGGTTCACGCAGGCGATGGATTTAACGCATCCGTCCACGGTGGACATGTCGTGGCTCACCATGACGATGGTCATGTCGCGGTTCAGCTCCGCGAGCAGGGCCATGAGTTCCTGGCGGCTGCGACCGTCCACGCTGGCCGTGGGCTCGTCGAGCAGCAGCAGCTCCGGGCCGGAGACGATGGCCCGGGCGATGAACACGCGCTGGCGCTGCCCGCCGGACAGGTCCGAGAGCCTGCGGCCCGCGTGCTCCAAGAGCCCCACGCGAGAAAGGGCCATGAGGGCGGCCTCGCGCTCGCGCCTGCGCTCCGCCCTGGAGCGGAACCAGGTGATGCCCGGCCGCACCAGCCCAAGCAGCACGGCGCCGAGCACGGTGATGGGGAAATTTGCGGAAACCTGCGTGAACTGCGGCAAAAAGCCGATGCGCCCGCCCGTCTGCCCCGGCGGCAGGCCCAGCACGCGGATCTCGCCGCCGCCGGGCTTGGCCAGCCCGAGCATGAGGCGCAGCAGGGTGGACTTGCCGCCGCCGTTGGGGCCGAGCACGGCCAGAAAGTCGCCCGCGGGCAGGCGCAGGTTCACCTGGTCCAGCACGCGCACGCCGTCGTAGGCGAACCAGAGGTCGGAAATCTCAATGGCCGGGGTGTTCAACAAAATGCCTCCACGAATGTCGCGCCGGGCCGCCGCAGGGTGCCGGGGGCGTATCTCCGAGTCTGTACTCCCAGGAGCGGGGGGCTGGCAATGGGTTTGCCCGCGCCCGCCTCGTGGGCTATCATGGTCGCAAAACGCCTTCCGGGAGCCATGCATGGAATTCACCGTCGCGGAATATGTCGGCCTCGTTGCGGGAACGCTGACCACCGCAGCCTACCTGCCCCAGGTGTACAAGACCTGGCGCACCAAGGCCGTGGGCGACATCTCCCTTGTGATGTACTGGGCGCTGACCATCGGCATCGGCCTGTGGATGGTTTACGGCGTGCTCATCCGCGCCTGGGCGGTCATCATCGCCAATGGCGTCAGCCTGCTGCTGGTGGGCTGGATGCTCAAAATGAAGATCCGCTACGGCAGGGCAGAACGCGCGCGGCTCCAGCGCGTGGGCCGCGACCTCGACCTGCCAAAGTTCTGAGCGCGAAACGCCGCTAGCGTGAATCCGCGGGCGATGCGGCTTTCGTCGCCCGGCACGCGTTCACAAAGGCCCGCGCCGCCCCCGGGTTCGAGGCCAGGTGCGCGTGGAAATACCCGCCAACGACATTGCCCGCCGCCTGCCCGTCCAGGGCCTCGCGCCCGCCGGCGTCCGTGAGCGCGAAGGCCGGGCCGTAGGCATCCCCGCCGCCCTCATATTCCGAATAGTGGAACTCGTGCCCGCGCAGAAGCGTTCCCGCCGGGCCAAAAGGACCGTCCGCCACGGTGCGCGCCTCGCGGTAGCCCAGGGCCGAGCGCCGCGAACGCATGACCGCCCGGCCGGGCAGCGCCCCGCACATGGGCCAGGCGCGGCCCTCGGCGTCCGCCAGGTCGCGCAGCAGATACATGTACCCGCCGCACTCCGCCCACACCGGCCGCCCAGAGGCGCTGAAGGCGCGCACAGCCTCGCGCATGGGCGCGTTGGCCGAAAGCTCGCGCGCGGCCAGTTCCGGGTAGCCGCCGGGCAGATAGAGGCCGTCCAAGCTGTCGGGGAGCGCCACCCCGGCCAAGGGCGAGAAGAAATGCAGCTCCGCTCCGGCCTCGGCCAGCAGGCGCAAATTTTCCTCATAGAGGAAGCAGAAGGCGCGGTCGCGCGCGACGCCGATACGGGCGGGGCAAGGGGAAACGCCGGCGGCCATGCTTGGGGCGGCGGCGGGCGAAGGCTCCGGCAGGGTCAGCTCCGGCATATTCAGCTCGGGCAGCGCGGCCAGCAGCGCGGCGATGTCGATGCCCTGCTCCACCCAGTCGGCCAGGGACTCCAGCCGGGACTCCAGAGCCTCGGCGTCGCCCTCGGTCACCAGGCCCAGGTGGCGCGAAGCCAGGCCCACGTCCTCGCGGCGCGGCAGGCAGCCCAGCACGGGCGCTTCCGGCGCAAGGGCCAGGGCCTCGCGCAGCAGGGACTCGTGGCGGGGGCTGCCCACGCGGTTCAGCACCACGCCCGCCAGGCCCAGGGCCGGGTCGAAGCGGGCAAAGCCCTGCGCCAGCGCGGCTGCGCTGCGCGCCTGAGAGCCGGCGTCGATTACGAGAACAACGGGCAGGCCCAGCAGTTTGGCCAAATGAGCGGTGGAGCCTTGTTCACCTGTGCCGGTGCGGCCGTCGAAAAGCCCCATGACGCCCTCCACGAGCACCACGTCCGCGCCGCGCGCATGGCGGCAAAAGATCCCGCGCAGGGCGGGCTCGGGCTGCATCCAGGTGTCGAGGTTGTGGCTTGGGCGCCCGGCGGCGCGGGCATGCAGGCCGGGGTCGATGAAGTCCGGTCCGGCCTTGAAGGGCTGCACGCGCAGGCCCCGGCGCGCAAGGGCGCGCAGCAGCCCCAGGGAAACGGAGGTCTTGCCGCAGCCGCTGTGGGTGCCGCCGAGGACAAGGGCCTTGGTCATTCCGGCGGACCCTGGGCCGAGCGCTTTTCGATGTAGGCCAGAAACTGCAGGGCTTCCTGATGTGTGGCGTTGAGCCGCAGGCACTTGGTCAGATGCTCGGCGGTCTGGTCGGGTTCGCCCAGGCCGAAGGCCGCGCGGGCCATGTTGTAGTGCAGGTTCTCGTCGTCCGGCCCAAGAACCAGGGCGCGGGCATAATAGGCCAGGGCCTCCTCGTACATGCCGGAAACGCGCAAACGGATGCCGAATTCGTTGAACAGATGCTTGTGTTCTTCGCCAAAGGCCGCGTCTATCTGCACCAGGCGCTCAAAGACCTGGTGCGCCTTGTCCTGCTCGCCGCGGGCTATGTAGCACAGGCCGATGCCGAAATTGGCGCGCACGTTCTCTTCTTCCAGCGCCAGGGCCTTGTTGTATTCGAACTCCGCGGAGTAGTGCGCGCCGTGCTTGAGGAACTTGTCGCCCCGGGCCACGGCCACCTGCACGGCCTGCTGCCGGGCGGCCAGCAGCTTGGCGTATTCCAGCGAGCGCTGGGGCTCGGGCAGAAAGTTCTCCAGCAACTGCTCGCGGGAGAGGCCCTGCTTCTCGCCAAAGGGCTCGTTGTTCGGCCCCAGGGGCTGGGCGTCCAGCTCCCCGGCCTCCTGCTCCTCGATGTAGAAATAGGCGAGGGTCTCGGTCTTGCGCGCGGTAGTGCCGGTGCCGATGGAAGACACGACCTTTTGCGAGAAGACGCCTGCGATGCGCTGAGGGGGATACTCTGTGTTCATGGTCCGGCCCGTCCGTGGCGAATTTTCAAATGAACCTTAGCCTAATCACCACAGGGACAGGAAGCAACGGGGGTGTGGTCCAAAAGCTGTCACCCGGCTCCGGGGCAGAAGAAATCTCCTGCCGGGACAAGCCCTCGCGCAAAGGAAAAATAATCAGCCTTCCGCGAGCTTCTTGCGCCGCAGGTATTCCACGAACTGCTTGGCCTCGGCGTGGTCGGCATTGAGCTTCAGGCAGGCCATGAGGTGCTGGGCGGCGGTCTTCGGCTCGCCCTTGTCCAGGGCGGCGCGGGCCATGTTGTAGTGCAGGTTCTCGTCCTGGGGCGACAAGGCCAGGGCGCGCTGGTAGTATTCCATGGCCTCGCCCTGCATGCCCGACTTGCGCAGGGAGATGCCGAACTCGTTGAACAGGTGCTTATGCTCATCCTCAAAGGCCGCGTCGAGCTGCACCAAGCGCTCGAAAACCTCGTGGGCCTTTTCGCGCTCGCCGCGGTCTATGTAGCACAGGCCGATGCCGAAATTGGCGCGCACGTTGCTCATGTCGATCTGCAAGGCCTTGTTGTACTCGAACTCCGCGGTGAAGCTCTCGCCGCGCTTGCGGAACTTGTCGCCCCGGGCCACGGCCCTCTGGATCTCCTGCTCCGCGGGTGAAAGGACAGCCGCCGTGCGCACCATGCTCTTCTGCGGTTCGGGCATGTAGTTCGCCAGCAGATCTTCGCGGGTGATCTCTGTCTTGGGGCCGAAGGGAACGTCGTCGGCGGCCAGGGGCTGCACCACGATTGTTCCGTCCTCGCGCTCCTCCACAAAAAAATAGGCGATAATCTCGGTCTTGCGGGCTGTTGTGCCCGTGCCGATCTTGGCTATCTTTTTTTGCGAGAACACGCCGCTGATGCGGCCCGGCTGCATCGGGCTTTCGCTCATTGGGACCTGCCTTGACTGGTGCGCATTGAGAACGCTTTCCGGATACACCAGTTCAAGCCGGTGGGAAAGGGGGTCACCCCCGGGCCGGATCGGGGAAGTGCGGCCACGACGCGGCCGCGCCGGAGGCGATGAGCGCCAGGGCCTCGTCCTCGGACAAGGGCTCGGCGAAGAGATAGCCCTGGGCGTAGCGGCAGCCCAGTTCGTTCAGGAATATCAACTGGTCCACGGTCTCCACGCCCTCGGCCACCACCTTGAGGCCCAGCCCTCCGGCCAGGGTCACTATGGTGCGCACGATGGCCTCGCTGCCGGGGTCGGCGTCCTTGTTCGCCAGGCCGGCCACAAAGCCCCGGTCGATTTTGATGGCGTCGACGTTGAAGCGCTGGATGTAGGACAGGGACGAATAGCCTGTGCCGAAGTCGTCGATGCACAGGCCAAGGCCCAGCTCGCGCAATTTTGCGGAAACCTCGCGGGCGCTCTGCATGTTGTCCAGAAGCACGCTCTCGGTGATTTCGAGCGAGAGGGATGTGGCGGGCACGCCACATTCGCGCATGCTCTGCTCCAGGTGGCTCACCACCAGGGGGTTGCGGAAGTGCTTGGCCGAAAGGTTGACGTTGGTGACGAGCAAGCCCCCTGCAGCGCCCTGCGCCTTCTCCAGCGCCTGGTTGAAGCCCTTGGTGGCACAGCAGGCCTGGGCGAAGACCCAGTGGTCCAGAGGATAGATGATGCCGGTTTCCTCGGCCAGGGGGATGAACTCCACGGGCGGAATGTCGCGGCCGTTCTCGCGCCGCCAGCGCACCAGGGTCTCAAAGCCCACCAGCCGCCGCTCGCGGATGTCCACAATGGGCTGGAACACCAGGGAGAGCCCGCCCCGGCCCACGGCGCTGCGCAGCTCTATCTCCATCTCCATAAGCTCTTGCGCCTGGTGGTGCATGCGCTTGTTGAACACCTTGAAGCGGCCCTTGCCCATGGCCTTGGCGTGGTACATGGCCGTGTCCGCGTCGCGCAGCAGGGCCTCGGGCCTTTCGTAGGCGCTGGTGTGCAGCACTATGCCCAAGCTGCCGGAGGTGGTGACCTCGCGCCCGGCCAGGGCCATGGGCTTTGATATTTCGTCCAGCACCCGGCGCGAGAAGCGTATGGCGTCGCGCGGGGCGGTCAGGTCCTCCAGCAATATGGCGAACTCGTCGCCGCCGAAACGGGCCACGGTGTCCGTGCTGCGGCCGCAGGCCACCAGCGCGTCGCTCACATGGCGCAAGAGCCTGTCGCCCACGTCGTGGCCAAGGCTGTCGTTGATGATCTTGAAGCGGTCCAGGTCCATGTACAGCACGGCGAAGCGGAAATCCGGGCGGCGGCGGCCGCGCTCCATGGCCATGCGCAGGTGGTCGAGGAAAAGCAGCCTGTTGGGCAGGCCGGTCAGGGGATCGTGGAAGGCCTGGTGCACCAGACGGCTCTCCGCCTCCTTGCGCAGGGTTATGTCCTCCACGAAGCCCTCGTAGTGCAGGGTCTTGCCGGTGGAGTCGACCACCTTGCGGGCGTTCTCGCTGATCCAGATGATCCGGCCGCTTTTGCGCCTAGCCTGCGACTCGAAACCCTGCACCTGGCCATGCCCCTCCATGAGCTCCAGGAAGGCGGTGCGGCGCTCCGGCTCCACATAGGGGCTTTGCTTCGAAAGGGCCGCCACCAGCTCCTCCGGAGAATCGTAGCCGAAGATGCCGGCCATGGCCGGATTGGCGGAAAGATAGCGGCCCTCCGGCGAGAACTGGAAGATGCCCTCCACCGCGTTCTCGAAGATGCCGCGGAATTTGGCCTCGGCGCGGCGCAGGGCGTCGCCCACCACCTTGCGCTCGGCCACTTCGATCTTGAGCTGGGTGTTTGCGCGCGAAAGCTCGCGCGTGCGCTCGCCCACCATGTGCTCCAGAAGCGCGCGCGACTGCTCGCGCTCCTGCTCCAGCTGCTTGGTGGCGGTGACGTCGCGCAGGATGCAGACGCTGGCCGGGCCGCCGGTCAGCGGCACGCTGGCCACGGTGATCTCCACCGGCAGGCTGCGGCCGTCGCTGCGGATGGCCTGCACCTCGACCAGCCTGGGCTGGGCCGAGGCCTCGGAGGGCGCGCTGGCCGCCTGGCACACCAGGGTGCCGAAGACGTCCTCGCAGCTCTGCCCGGCGCGGTCCTGCTCCGGCAGGCCGAACATGCGCAACAGCGCCGGGTTGTGGCGCAAGATGCGCCCCTCGCGCACCACCAGCAGACCGTCGGCGATGTTGCCCACAATGGCCGAGAGCGATCCCAGGGCGTCCTTCAGCTCCAGGGTGGCCTCGGCCACGCTGCCCTCCAGCTGGCCCACGTGTCCGGCTATGTCTCCGGCCATGCTGCGCATGGACTCGGCCAGCACGCCTATCTCATCGTCGGAGCGCACATCGCAGGAGGAGGAGAAGTCGTGCGCGGCCACCTGCCGGGCGTAGCGCGCCAGGGAATTAAGCCGCCCGGTGATGCTCCGGATGAACAGATAGGCCAGGGTGACGCAAAGGCCGAAGGCCAGAAGCGTGAGCCCCAGCTGCCGCCAAATGGCCCGGGCCATGGCCTGGTGGATGGGCGCGGTATCCATGCCGATGTGTACGAAGCCGCCGCGGCCGCCCAGCACGGGCTGCGCCACATGGATGACCTCGCGGCCGTCGTCCAGGTTCAAGGTGCGGATGTCGGGGCCGAGCCTCGGCACGCTGCGGTCCTGCTCGGCAAGGTCCTGCACGGCCTTGGGCACCACGGGAATGAAGGTGTGGGCCACCACCTGGCCGCCGGCATCCACCACAAGGATGTAGGAGATGTCGCCCATCTCCTGGTACTGGTCGATGGCCGCCTGCACGCTGCCCGCGTTCTGCAGCAAAAGCAGCTCGGAGCTGCCGTCGGCTATGCTGCGGGCAATGGCCAGGGCTCTGGCCTTGTACTCGTTCACCAGCATGGCCTTGAGTTCGCGGGCGGAAAGATACGACGTGGCCGCAGCCATGAGGCCGAAGGCTACGATGATGAACAGCAGCAGGCGGACGAGAAGTTTGGATTTCATGGCTGCACCCCCTTCAGGTGCTCCACGCCGCGAAAGTGCCCGTTGCGGTAGACCGTGAGATAGGTGCGCCGCAGCCCCTGGCGCAGGCCCGGCCGCAGGTCGACCTTTTCGCCCAGGCCCAGGTCCACGGCCTTGAGGCTTTCGAACACGGTGCGCAGCCGCGAGCGCGAGGGGGCGTCGGCCATGTGCCGCACGGCCTCGCCCAGGGCAAGACCTGCCAAAAAGCCCTCAAAGCTCACAAAGCTCAGGCGCTTGGGCGTGTATTCCTCCGGCGAAAGCTGGGGCGGCATGGGCGAGCGGGCGTGGGCCATGGCCTGGCGGTACAGGCGCGCGGCAGGCAGCCTTTCGTCCTCGTAGCTGGGCACCACCTGGGAAAAGACCATGCCACCCAGATAGTCCCGGCCGGTCACCCGCGCCTGGGCCTGCAGGTACTTGACCATGTTGTCCGCGTCGGCAAAGGAGAGCGTCGCCACAAGGTTGGCGTAGCCAGTGGCGCGCAGGTCGCGCACAAAGGCCGAGCAGGCCGGGGCCGTGCCCACGATGATGATGGCGTCTGGCCCGCCGGAGAGCACAAGCCCCGCCTCGCGTTGGAAGTCCTGGGCGAAGCGCGCTCCGCGCATGTAGGTGGCCTCGGACACGATGCCGAGCCCGTGGGGCGCCAGGGCGCGGCGCACGCCGTCCCAGCCGTTGCGGCCATAGCCGTCGGCCTGGTGGAACACGGCGATGCGCTTGCGGCCGGTGGCCAGCAGGGCCTCCACAAGGGTCTTGGTCTCATCGATGTAGGAGCCGCGCAGGTTGAACACGCAGTCGTCGTTTGCGCGCTCGCGCAGCATGTCCGCCCCGGTAAGGGGGAACAGCAGGGCCATGTCCATGGCCTCGTAATGCTTAATGAGCGGCAGCACGCGCGCCGTGGTGGGCGTGCCCACATAGCCAAGAAGCGCAAACACGCGTTCCTGCTCCACAAAGGCGATGGTGTTGCTCAAGGCCGCGGCCGGGCCATAGCCGTCGTCGCGCATGGAAAGGGCCAGCCGCCAGCCGCCGGCGCCGCCCTGGGCGTTGATGTGCGCAAAGGCGGCCAGGATGCCCCGCTGGTATTCCACCCCGAGTCCCCGGGCCGGGCCGCTGAAGGCCGCGGACATACCGAACACCAGG
>Ga0209373_10003637_pt1 | contig 14043 bp, 3 predicted proteins | sample Higcelweek5metaG_FD_187173 | JGI IMG/M metagenome (GOLD analysis project Ga0209373, IMG submission 187173) | Freshwater pond sediment microbial communities from the University of Edinburgh, under environmental carbon perturbations - High... | ecosystem: Environmental > Aquatic > Freshwater >...
GAAATTTTTCAATCCGCTGATTAAAATATCCCTGAAGTTCTTCTTCTGATTGTATATTTTCGGCCTTCATGCGCGCCTGACATTTCGGGCAGGCTTCCCAACGCACTTTCGGAGCTTCGTCGCCGCCGATATGAATGTATTTTGAAGGAAATAAATCCATCACTTCAGTAAGAACATCCTGCAAAAAAATAAAAACTGAATCGTTACCGGCGCAGAAAATATCGTTGAACACGCCCCAGCGTTTTTCTACTTCAAAAGGTCCGCCTGTACAGGATAATTGCGGATACGAAGCCAGTGCAGCCACGGCATGACCAGGCATTTCGATTTCAGGAACCACCGTAATATAGCGTTCGGTCGCATAGGCAACCACTTCGCGTATCTGTTCCTGTGTGTAAAAACCGCCATAGATGCTGCCATCGTCTTCGCGGCGCCAGGCGCCCACTTTCGTCAACTCCGGATATTTTTTTATTTCTATCCGCCACCCCTGATCTTCGGTCAGATGCCAATGGAAAACATTCATTTTATGATAAGCCAGCAAATCGATGTAGCGTTTTACAAATTCCACATCCATAAAATGGCGGCAGCAATCCAGATTCATTCCGCGCCATGAGAAACGAGGTTTGTCTTCAATCTGCATGCAGGGAATGCTGATATCGGTAATTGATAATACCGATGAAGAAAACATATTTTTTTCAAACAAGGCAGGCATTAACTGACGCAAAGTCTGAAATGCATAAAAAATTCCGGCCTCGTGCTGCGCAGTAATTTCAATGCCATTTGGAGTGACATTCATTTTATAGCCCTCAGCTCCGCACCAGGTGTCGTTTTCATCGATAAAAACAGAAATATACCGTGTATTCTGCCGGCGGACTGAATCGATTTTTAATTCAACGTGCGTTGCAGAAGTAAACTGGCTTGAAAAATTCTGAACGGTTTTATAAATGCCGGTCGTGGTCTGAGTTAAAATTCTGACCGATTCGTCAAAACGAAAAACGCCTTCACTGGCATTAACAGACAATGGTTTTGGAATTATATTCATAGCAGGTTGCTGAGCAACAGCGGATAACATAAAAATGAGGAGACACATACTGATGGGAAATCGCTTCATAAAGGGGGTATTTTTTTATTCATTCAAAGAACGTAAAAAAAAAGTAAGGATGAAAATTATTTATTTAAAAACCGGTCGTTTTACGCAACATGGACTGTTTTTGTATCAAATTCAAATTGAGATACAAGTTGTCAAACATGAATAATCACTTTGTAATCAGAATGGTCATGTCTTTTTCAATAAAATTGTACAATTCAACAATATCATTGTTGGTCAATGAAACACAGCCAGCTGTCCAGTTTTTCCCCTCTCTGATCCGGTTATCGCAGCCTTCGGGCACGCCATGAATGCCGACTTCACCACCAATTTCAGCATCCAGCGGAATTTTGCCTTCGCGCTTTGCTTTATTATGTTTTGCACGCGATTCGTCGTTCGGATAATCGAGCCAGATAAAATAAGTCCATTTGCGATGCGGATATTTGTCGCGGATACGGAAACGACCTTCCGGTGTGCAGCCATCGCCTTCCATGCGCTTGTCGTTCACCGGGTCAGGTCCCAGCACCACCGGATAGCTTTTGATAACTTCAGTTCCATGCTTAATATATAATGTATATTGGCTTTTCGATACTTCGATGCTTAGCTCGCTCTTTTTCAAATCTTTATCACGTAGTAATTCGGTCAACGGTATATCATAATTGACATATTGACGCTCATCTTTTTTTTCGGAGCAGGAAATCAAAAAAATCATCGATATCATCACCGCAACATATTTCATGAAACATTTTTTTCAAACTTACAAAAAATATTTGGCTGAAGATGAAACCCGTATTCAAAACTGAGTCATATTTGGAAATCGCTTACCTTTGATTTCAGAAAAAATGAGTACAATAAATCCTGGCATATTTCCCTTTTTCGAAACCATTCGTGTTGAAAACGGCAGCATTCAGCATTTGAGTCTGCATATGGAACGAATGAAAGAAACCTGTTCAGAGGAATATGGTGATTTTTTACATGAAAATATTTTTACTGAAATTCAATTGCCTGAAACAGGTGTTCACCGCATGAATATCTGGTACAACAGAACAGACACAGAAGTAAAAATAGCCGCATATACACCGTCAACTATCAACACAGTTGCCTTGGTTTCATGTGAACCGGATTTTAATTACCGGCGAAAATATACCAACCGCGACGCATTGAATAATTTGCTGAAATCCGCTCCCGGAGCCGATGAGATAATCATTGTCAAAAACGGCATGGTCACCGATTCATCTAAAGCAAATATTGTTTTCGAAAAAAACGGAACATATTATACACCCGATACATTTTTGCTGAATGGTACCATGCGGCAATATTTACTCGGATCCGGGAAAATTACTGAAGCTTCAATTAAGGCCGAAAATGTATTCGACTACGAAAAAATGTACTTTATCAATGCATTGAATCCGTTGGGAAAAGCGCCGGTTTTTAATGGCCGCATTTTATAGCGTTTCATTGTAAAATTCAATTGTTTACGAAATGTAAATCTGCAAGATATTCAACTAAATTGAATATTTTTGTTGTAGCATTTTTCTAAATTCCCACCATGAAAAAACTATTTACCCTCATTGCCTTCGTGCTCTCGTGCACGTTACTGTCAGCACAAAGTATCACTGTTACCTCGCCAAATGGAAGCGAAGTATTGCCTGGCTGTACTATTAAAACCATTACCTGGACTTCGTCGGGAACAACGAATTATTATTCGATCGATTATTCCACCGACAACGGAAACACGTGGACATCGATTACCAGTTTCTACAATACAGTGTCAGGGACTTACAACTGGACAGTACCGAACACGTCATCGGGAATATGTCTCATCAGAATAGTAGATTCCAACAACTCATCGATTTTCGATATCAGCGATGCTGTTTTTACAGTCACATCGCCTTTGACGGTAAATGCGCCAAACGGTGCTGAATCGTGGCAGGCAGGAACATCGAAAAGCATTCAGTTCAATGCCAGCGGCACATCGAATTATTACGATATTTATTATTCAATCAATGCCGGAGCCAACTGGACATCTGTTGCAACCAATACCTACAATGCGTCGGGCACTTATAACTGGAATGTTCCCAACACGCCTTCGACCAACTGTCTGGTAAAAATCAGTGATCATTCAAACACCTGTATGACCGACATCAGCAATGGATTGTTTACCATTACGGCAGCTGCATCATCTATTACTGTGACATCGCCCAACGGCAACGAAACATGGTATGTTGGTCAGTCAAAAAATATCACCTGGACAGCTTCGAACACCACAAATTATTACAACATCGATTATTCGACCGACAATGGAACCACCTGGACATCGCTTGCCAGCTCGTATTACGCAGTGACCGGAACATTTCCCTGGACGGTTCCAAACACGCCATCCACCAATTGTATTGTGCGTGTGACCGATGCCAACAATCTGCCTGTGACCGATCAGAGCAATGCGGTATTTACTATTGCAGCTCCATTCATCAATATAGTGTCGCCCAACGGCGGCGAAAGCTACGAATCGTGCTACGGACAATACATCAGTTTTCAGTGTGGCGGCACATCGAATTATTACAAAATAGAATATTCCACCAACAACGGAACCAGCTGGACAACCATCAATTCATCGTATTATGCAACCGGATCGAACATTTCGTATTTGTGGAGTACCATTCCGCAAAACAACTCTGCAAGCTGTCTTGTTAGGGTTACCGATGCCAACAACGCCATTGTCCTTGATCAAAGCGATGCTACATTTACCATTGTTCCCAATGAAGAAATTATTGTCACCAGCCCGAATGGAGGCGAATCGTGGGAAGTAGGAACATCCAGAACAATTACCTGGGTAGCTGCGCCAACCTCAACACGTTTTAATCTGTATTATTCGGTAAACAGCGGTGCCAGCTGGACCTACATTAATAATACGTATTCAACCAACTTCAGCTGGACTGTTCCCGACAATGAATCAACCACCGGTTTAATTAAAGTAGTTGACTACAACAATACCTGTATCAATGATGTCAGCAATGCGGTATTTACCATTGCGCCGCCAACACCGGTCATCACTGTAAGTAGCCCCAACACCAATGTTACGTGGTATCAGGGAAACAGCAATGCCATTTCGTGGACATCGCAATATGTTGAATCGCCTTTTGTAAACATTGAATATTCAAGCGACAACGGCAGCACCTGGAACACCATTGCATCAGTGACTGAGAACGATGGATCGTATTCATGGTTGATACCAACGATTGTTAGCAGTCAGTGCCTGGTGCGAATTTCCGAGTATCTGAATCCTGTTGTGTTTGATGTCAGCAACACTACTTTCAACATTGCAGCTCCGTTTATTACGGTCACTTCGCCCAATGGCGGAAACATTTTCGGTGGATGCGATGCGCACACCATCACCTACACCAAAGGCGGAATCAGCAGCAATGTGAAAATAGAGTACTCGCCCGACAACGGTGCAACCTGGGTAAATATAGTATCGAGCACATCTGCATCGGGGTCTTATAACTGGAGCATTGTGGCCAATATTGCATCAACACAGTGTCTCATCCGCGTGTCGGATGCTGCAAATCTCACGGTAAATGATGTCAGCAATGCCGTTTTCACGATTGAGAAAAACGATGATATTTTTGTCACCTCACCCAACGGCGGAGAATCGTTCGAAGTCGGATCACAATATACAGTCAGTTGGGCAGCCGCTTCAGGGCACTCTCAGTTTTCGGTATATTATTCTTACGATAACGGAACGAGCTGGAGTACACTCTATTCAAGTATCTATTCAACTTCGTTTTCGTGGACCGTTCCCAATACCCCATCGGCAAACTGTCTGATAAAAGTTGTAGATTACAACAACAGCTGCATTTATGATGTTTCGAATGCCAATTTCAGTATCGAACCGCCGCAGGCTATTATCACTGTCACCAGTCCAAACACCGCACAAACACTGTATGTTGCAAACTCGCATACGATCACCTGGACCCATCAGTACGACGATGCCGATTTTGTTGGCATTGATTATTCGTATGATAATGGTGCAACCTGGGTAAACGTTGTTGCTGTAACAGAAAATGACGGATCATATACATGGGCATCGGTGCCCAATACTCCATCAACACAATGTCTGGTGCGGGTTTACGAATACAACAACCTGAGTCTGATTGATCAGAGTAACGTCAATTTCACCATTGCACCGCCCTTTATTGTGCTGAATCAACCCAATGGTGGAGAGGTGATGACTGGTTGCGGAATTTATTCAATTACATGGACAAAAGGTGGCACCAGCAGTTATTATTTCCTCGATTATTCGCTGAATAACGGAACCACCTGGAATACCATCAACTCAAATTATTATTCAACGGGTACCAATAATTCATATTCATGGAATCCCGTTGTGAATCAAAGCTCCACGACTTGTATGGTCCGTGTCAGGGATGCAAACAATCTGTCCACCAGCGATGTGAGTCAGGCTGTATTTACGATTACGCCAAACACCAACATCATAGTTACAGCGCCCAACGGAGGTGAAACACTGGAAATTGGCGACACCTACCAGATTACATGGGTGTCGGCGGGAACTTCAACACAATTCCGCGTATATTATTCCATCAACAATGGTGCGTCGTGGACGACACTGACATCGAGCACATACAGCAATTATTATAACTGGACCATTCCCAATGCACCATCAACACAATGTCTGGTGCGGGTCGAAGACTATAACAATACCTGCATCAATGATGTCAGCAATGCTGTTTTCACCATTGCAGAGCCGGCGCCGACCATAACGGTGACCTATCCGAATACCGCAGTGACACTGTATTACAACGCTACTGCAACCATTTCGTGGACAAGCGAATTTACCGTTTCTTCGTTTGTAAATATTGAATACAGTATTGACAACGGAGCATCGTGGATCACCATTGCATCGCCCACCGAAGACGATGGCTCTTACAACTGGACTGTTCCGGCAACGGCTTCAACACAGTGTTTGGTCAGGGTCAGTGAATATGGAAATCCTGCCGTGTTTGATGTAAGCAATGTAAACTTCACCATTGCGCCACCATTTATCACCGTGACATATCCAAATGGCGGCGAAACCCTGGAAGGTTGCAGCAGCTCAACAATTACATGGTCCAGAGGGGGCACTACAAATTATTACAAAATTGAATATTCGATTGACAATGGAATCAGCTGGTCAATTATTAATTCTTCATACTACTCAACCGGGGGGAATTTCACCTGGAGTCCCGTAGCCGATTACAACTCGACGCAAGCATTGGTGCGTGTTTCCGACGCCAATTATCCATTGGCAACCGATCAGAGCAATGCCGTATTTACGCTTTTAAAAAACACCGATATTGTTATCACCAATCCGAATGGTGCAGAACATCTCGAAGTTGGTACCACTTATCAAATCAACTGGGTTGCCGATGCGTCAATCTCAAGATTTAATCTGTATTATTCTTACGACGGTGGCTCTTCCTGGACATACATTAGTAATACATATTCGCATTATTATTCGTGGACTATTCCGAATAATATATCAACGCATTGTTTATTCAAGGTAGTTGATTACGACAATTCATGCAGAAACGATATCAGTGATGCAGAATTCCACATCACGCCACCCACACCTGTCATCAATATAACTGCTCCGAATACGGCCACCACACTGTATTTCACAAAGACTGCCACCATTTCGTGGACCTCGCAATATCTTGTTTCACCCTTTGTTACCATTGAGTACACGTATGATAACGGACTCACCTGGAACAGCATTGCCAATGCCACCGAAAACGACGGAAGCTATTCCTGGACTGTACCAGAGACACCCTCTACTCAGTGCAAAGTCAGAATTTCTGAATATCAGAATCCGGTTGTGTATGATTTGAGTGATGTGAATTTCAGCATTGCCTATCCTTATATTATTGTTACAGCACCTAATGGAGGAGAAGTGTACGAAGGGTGCGAAACCACAACCATCAACTGGACCAGAGCCGGAGTCAGCAATAATTATAAAATTGAGTATTCCTCTAATGGTGGTGCAAACTGGATAATCATAAACAGCTCGTATAACACATCAGGCTCATACTATTCGTGGACACCGCTCCCCGACCTGACTTCGACCAATTGTCTGGTGCGGGTAAGCGACGCCAGTTATCCGGCGGCGACCGATATGAGTAATGCAGCATTTACCATAAACAACAACGAAGATATTATCGTCACATCACCCAACGGAGGCGAGTTCTGGCAGGTTGGCACCACCAAAACAATCACCTGGGTTGCCGCACCGACAAGTACTCAATTCAGAGTTTATTATTCTCTTGATGGCGGAACAACATACACGCTTCTCAATACAACCTACAGTACATCTATGTCCTGGACAATTCCAAACATAACATCTTCGTCGTGCAAAATTAAAGTTGTCGATTACAACAATGCCTGCATCAACGATGAAAGCAATGATTATTTTGCCATTGTGCCTGCCGATGTCGCTCTTACATATCCAAATGGCGGTCAAAATTTGTATTATGGTTCAAATTATTCAATCACCTGGACCAATCAGTACATCAATTCCAATTTTGTGAAGCTTGAATATTCAACCAACAACGGAGCTTCGTGGAATGTAATTGCCAGTGTTGCCAACAATACCGGAAGTTATTCCTGGTCAGTACCGCAGGATTTCAGTACCCAATGCCTTGTTCGCGTAAGTCAATACAACGACCCGAATGTTTTTGACATCAGTGATAATGTGTTTTCAATTGCACCATCCATAGTTTTGAATACACCCAACGGCGATGGTGGTGCTGAGGTTTGGCGCGTTTGTACTGAAACAAGCATTGTGTGGTCAGCCAATGGCGACGGCAACTATTTTAAAATTGAGTACTCCGTAAATAATGGATTGACATGGACCACCATTGAATCCAACTATTACAACACATCATCGACCATCAGCTACAACTGGACATTACCAAATACGCCATCCACGCAGTGTTTAGTAAGGATTACCGATAATAATTCAACGGTAAAAACAGATGTCAGCGATGCTACTTTCACCATTTCGCCAGCCATCAATATTATAAATCCGAATGGCGGTGAGAGCATTACCGGCGGTTCACCCTATACCATTAACTGGACATCGGCCGGTGTTTCGAATTATTACAACATTGATTATTCTTCCGATGGTGGCACCACCTGGGTGAACATCTGCTTCAATCAGAATATAACCACCAATTCCTATGTGTGGAATGTTCCATCTCTCATTTCATCCAATTGCAAACTGAGAGTTACCGACAATGTAAATACCTGCAAAACCGACATGAGTAATCAGGTTTTTGCCATTGGAACTGCAGCGGTGAATATCACAGTTACAACGCCATCGGGTGGAGAAACATGGGCCGGATGTACCACCGAAACCATTACCTGGACAAGCACCGGAACATCGAATGTGTACGATGTTTTCTACTCAACAAATGGTGGTGCAACATGGATTCTGGTGGCCGATAATTATTCAACCCTTACTAAAACCTATGATTGGGCACTTCCGAATCTGGCATCAACAAATTGCAGAATAAAAATTGTCGACGCTGGCAACAGTAGCTTTTACGGCACAAGTGCTGCCAATTTTACCATCACAACGGTGGTTGCCAATGCCGGTACTGATGCAGCTATTTGCGCAGGCAACAGTCTGAATTTGAATGCCAGCGGCGGAGTTTCCTATGCATGGCTTCCCACCGCAGGGTTAAGCAATGCAGGCATTGCCAATCCTGTTGCAACGCCATCTTCGACAAGTACCTACACTGTGTATGTAACTGATATAAATGGCTGCACACAAACCGATCAGATTACCATCAGCGTGAACCCGATTCCTGCAGCACCAGTTGCATCGAGCAATTCACCAGTCAATCTGAATGGAACCATTCAACTTACAGCAAGCACAGTGAATATGGCCTTCTACAGCTGGGCAGGCCCCGATGGATTTTCATCCACCAGTCAGAATCCGGTTATTCCGAATGCAACAATAACCAACAGCGGAACATACTCGGTAATAGCTACAGTAGCCGGTTGTGCAAGTACTGCCGCCACAACCAATGTGGTGGTAACCGGAGTCCCTGCAACCGTTGAAATTGCAGGAAATGTGTTTACCGAATCAGGTTCTCCTGTCTCCGGCGTAACGCTGACACTCAGTGGTGATGGTACCGACACGTATGTCACTTCGGCCAACGGATATTATGATTTTACACTCAACAACGGCGGAACATATGTGGTCAACCCTGTAAAAAACAACGACGTTGTTACCAACAATGGCATTTCAACCATGGATATTGTTCTGATGCAGCGACACATATTAAATGTTCAATCGTTACCGACAGCGTACAGCCGCATTGCAGCTGATGTAAACCGATCCTCGGGAATTACCACGCTTGATATTGTTCTTGCCCGATCTGTGATTTTGCAGACAGCAACAGCATTTCCAAATGGAGATATGTGGACTTTTGTAAACAGCAACTATGTATTTCCCGATGTTCAGGCGCCATGGTCATACGAAATGTCGAGATCATACAGCGCAGCTGCCGAAGCCGAAGATCAGGATTTCATTGGTATAAAACTGGGCGATGTAAACAATTCATGGAACACCAATATTGCCAAATCGACTGAAACTGAGCTGATACTCAAATCCGGCGTATCGCAGGCCCAGTCTGGTCAAACATTATCCATACCTTTTACAGCGCAGAACTTCAATCAACTCAGCGGAATGCAAATGACCATTGCATGGGATACCACGGTGTTTGGCTTTAATGCTGCAACTTCCAATATTCCGGGTTTGTATTTCGGTGAAAATTATACGACTGAAGGAAAACTGACGGCCATCTGGAGCACCGGTGATATGGCCGGATTGAGCTATGCGCCCAACGAAGTTCTCTTTACCATCGACCTGATTCCGGTAACAGATCAACATGTGATTACCGGCATTTCGGTGTGCAGCGACATTACCAGTGCCGAAGCCTACGACGCAGCGCTGCTTCCGATGAATATTGAATTAGAGAACAGCAATATTGAATTGAATCCGACAGTTACTCAGATTGAAAATTCCGGTTCCGACATCCAGCTCAATTGTTATCCGAATCCGTTTGAAGACCGGATTGTTGTCGAATTCTACAACACAACCGATTCAAAAAACACCATTCAGATTTTCAATAATCTGGGCGAAATTGTCTATGCATCAACATCAACCATGCAGCTGGGAATCAACCGGATTGAATGGGATGGATCGGACCTGAACGGCCATAAACTACCTGCCGGTAATTACTATCTGAAGCTCATTTCCGACGACGCAATAAGCTCACGGAAGCTTGTGATTGTACGGTAATGTCTGTTTCAACCTTTAGCACTTTCAATATGAAATATTTCAAAATATTATTTGTACTTCTTTTTCTGCCCCTGATGTCGCAGGCGCAGGCAGTGTATTTTCGTGTGGGCTCCGGAAGCAATGTGCAAGGAACCGAGGTGGTGATTCCTGTCACTGTCCAGAATTTCAGCAACATCATTGCGATACAGGGAACAGTTTCTTTCAATCCGGCAGTAATAAGTTTTATCAATACCGAAAACTACGGGTTGAGTGATTTATCATCTGCAAATTTTGGAACAACCAATGCAGGAACCGGGAAAATTTCCTTTTCGTGGAACGATCCAGATTTATCCGGTGTCAGTTTAAACGACAACGACACCGTTTTTTGTATTCGCTTCTTGATGACAGGCGCAGCCGGAGCATCGTCGGTAATTGAAATAACCAATGACATTACGCCCATCGAAGTTATTAATAACTTGTTTGATGAAAAAATCGTTTATACACAATCGGGCGCCGCAACAGTCAATTCTGGATCTGCAACCAACGGATTGGTTTTATCTGTTGATGATGTGGAAGGTCTTTCAGGACAATCGGTGCAGGTGCCGGTCAGGGTGCTGAATTTCACCAATCTGCTTTCCGCACAGGGGTCCATTGCATTTAATCCTGCAATTATTAATTTCACCGGAGTCAGTGGATATGGTTTGCCTGGTTTGAGTTCATCAAATTTCGGAATTAATAATACTGGTTCCGGCATCATCACTTTTAGCTGGAACGATGCGACTTTAGCGGGAATCAGCCTTCCGGACAGTACTGAAATTTTTATTTTGAATTTTAACATTGTCGGGTCCGCTGGTCAGACTAGCCCTGTTGAGTTGATAAACAGCCCTACCCAACTCGAATTTGCCGATATTTCATTTTCAGCTGTCACTTACTCGCTGTCGCAAGGTTCGGTCACTGTTGGAACGCCATTCATTCCGGAAGATATTTTCATTTTTGCCGATAGTGTTGAAGGAGCCATGGGGCAATATGTGCATGTTCCGGTGCGGGTTTCGGACTTTTCAAACATTATTTCTGCGCAGGGAAGTCTGAGTTTTAATCCAGCCATCGCGCAATTCGACCAGATTGTTTCGTTCGGACTTCCTGATATGACAAATGCCAATTTCGGAACAACGCAGGCAGCATCAGGCCTCATCAGTTTTTCGTGGAACGACCCGGATTTGAGCGGTGAAAGTCTTTCTGATAGTGCTGTAATTTTCACTTTGCAATTTCATTTGGTGGGTACTATCGGACAACAGACTCCGCTTAGCTTTGTGAACTCACCCACTCCTTTTGAATTTGTGCAAAATGATTTCACGGTACTGAATTACTCTTCAGCGCCCGGTAATATTAAAATTATTGATCTGTATGAGCTTGAAGTCACATCGGTAAGCAGCACTGAGATTTGTGCTGGCGCTGCTCTGACAATTCAGTTTTCTGCCATTGGAAATTATTCGGTTTCAAATGTTTTTACAGCTTATCTTTCCGATGCAACCGGGTCTTTCGCCTTGCCTGTGAATGTGGGCTCAATCACAAACAATGTGTCAGGAACTATTGATGTCAGCATTCCCGCAAACACGTTGGCTGGAACACATTACAGAATCCGCGTCGACGCTTCGGATCCCTATTATGTTGGTGATGCAAACGGAACTGATATTACAATTCACGCGCGCCCCAATGCCAATGCGGGTTCCGATCAGGATATCTGCATTGGAAATTCAGTAATGCTGACTGCAACCGGCGGCGTAAGTTATGCCTGGAACAGTGGCCAAAACACAGGCGCCATATCGGTTTCGCCGGTGCTGAATACCGAATATATTGTGACAGTAACCGATGCTTTTGGTTGTGAAAACAGCGATACAGTGAATGTTGTTGTGCATGCGCTTCCCCCCGCCAATGCCGGATCTGATGTTAATATCTGTTTCGGCGAATCGGCCAATCTAATTGCCAGCGGCGGTACGGGCTATGCCTGGAACAGCGGACAACTCGTGCCCGGAATCACTGTAACGCCTTCAGCAACAACGCAATATATTGTTTCCGTAACCGACATCTGGAGCTGTCAGGCGGCAGATACAGTTGTTGTCAATGTCTTTCAGGTATTCGCCAATGCAGGTATTGATGTGGATATCTGCAGCGGTGGATCAACTTTGCTTACTGCCATCGGCGGAACTTCGTATGCATGGAGCTCAGGCCAAAACACAGATGCAATCACAGTTTCACCAGTTGTAAGCAGCAATTATATGGTTACAGTAACAGGGGTGAATAATTGTACAGATGTCGATACTGTTTCTGCGATTGTTCATGCCTTACCCAATGCCAATGCGGGCTACAATCAGGATATCTGTATTGGAAATTCAGTTACACTCACTGCAACCGGCGGCGTAAGTTATGCCTGGAACAGTGGCCAAAACACAGGCGCCATATCGGTTTCGCCGGTGCTGAATACCGAATATATTGTGACAGTAACCGATGCTTTTGGTTGCGAAGACGCAGATACAGTGCAGGTTATTGTGCATGCACTTCCCGCTGCCAATGCCGGATCTGATATTAATATCTGTTTCGGTGAATCGGCCAATCTAATTGCCAGCGGCGGTACGGGCTATGCATGGAACAGCGGACAACTCGTGTCCGGAATCACTGTAACGCCTTCAGTAACAACGCAATATATTGTTTCCGTAACCGACATCTGGAGCTGTCAGGCAGCCGATACAGTTGTTGTAAATGTCTTTCAGGTATTCGCCAATGCAGGTGTTGATGTGGATATCTGCAGCGGTGGATCAACTTTGCTTACCGCCAGCGGCGGAACTTCGTATACATGGAGCACTGGCCAAAATACTGATGCTATCACGTTTTCACCAGTTGTGAGCACCAATTATATTGTCACTGTTACAGGTGTGAATAATTGTACGGATGTGGACACAGTTTCGGTAATTGTTCACGCGCTCCCCAATGCCAGTGCGGGCTCAGACCAAAATATCTGCATTGGAAATTCAGTTACGCTCACTGCAACCGGCGGCGTCAGCTATGCCTGGAACAGTGGTCAAAACTCAGGCGCCATATCGGTTTCGCCGGTGCTGAATACCGAATATATTGTGACGGTAACCGATGCTTTTGGTTGTGAAAACAGCGATACAGTGAATGTTGTTGTGCATGCGCTTCCCACCGCCAATGCCGGATCTGATGTTAATATCTGTTTCGGCGAATCGGCCAATCTAATTGCCAGCGGCGGTACGGGCTATGCCTGGAACAGCGGGCAACTCGTGCCCGGAATCACTGTAACGCCTTCAGCAACAACGCAATACATTGTTTCTGTAACCGGCATCTGGAGCTGTCAGGCAGCCGATACAGTTGTTGTAAATGTCTTTCAGGTATTTGCCAATGCAGGTATTGATGTGGATATCTGCAGCGGTGGATCAACTTTGCTTACTGCCATCGGCGGAACTTCGTATGCATGGAGCACTGGCCAAAATACTGATGCTATCACGTTTTCACCAGTTGTGAGCACCAATTATATTGTCACTGTTACAGGTGTGAATAATTGTACGGATGTGGACACAGTTTCGGTAATTGTTCACGC
>Ga0209373_10003639_pt1 | contig 14035 bp, 8 predicted proteins | sample Higcelweek5metaG_FD_187173 | JGI IMG/M metagenome (GOLD analysis project Ga0209373, IMG submission 187173) | Freshwater pond sediment microbial communities from the University of Edinburgh, under environmental carbon perturbations - High... | ecosystem: Environmental > Aquatic > Freshwater >...
CAATGTTTGATGAATCAGAAGTCAACACGGTGCCATTCATGGTTGCCCCAGAGGTGTTAATTAATGTCGGATCGTTCGTGCTGATCGCCAACATAAACTCGTATGCACCAATATCAATTGTGGCTCTAATGCGTTTATTCCCATTTATGCACGAATCGGGTAAACTTTCCGGCTTTTCAATATATCCCTTATTGATAAGAGCCGATTTTCGGGAAATATTCCAATCCGCTTCAAACATCTTTATCGAATCTTCGGGTGTTTGTGGATACCCTGCAAAAGTAGTCGGATTAATAAAATAGGGATAATTGGAATCTTCATTCCCTGAATTATAGGGACTAAGAGTAATATTTCCGTCAAATCCGTTGGCAATTTGGTCACCGTCCATAACAGCACAGTTTTTTATTTCACCAATATAGTATTCGGATAAACCCAAATGAGCTGTACTTGATTGTTTGTCTTTTCCCCAGATAACACAATTGTTGACATTATAATAGGTGCATAAATTTCCTGCTCCCAAAGAGGCTTTATTATTGCATATTGTATTGTTTATCATCGTTCCTTGGTTATAAACACCTCCGGCGAGGCATTGAATTGAACCATTCGCTTCATTGTTGTATATAACTGAATTTTGCAATGTTCCACCATTCCAAATTCCTGCTGCACCTGTACTTTGTGATTCTGTTTTGTTTCCGAAAATTCGACAATTTAAAACAGTTCCCAGATTTTGTACTCCTGCACTGGAAAAACTTAATCCATTAGCTTTGTTTAGAAAAACATCACAGTTTTTCATCGTCGAATTTTCATTAACTAAGATTCCTGCATTACCATGATAGCTTTCATTCTCAAAGATTTTTGAATTATTAATGGTGGAACCTGAAATTATGATACCACCTACATCCTCAGTCGCTTTATTATTTGCGATTGAACAATTTTCAAGTATGGAATTACTAAAGGAGCCACCGCCATTTTCATTCGCTGAATTGTTGTGAATGAAACAGTTTGTTAAATATGAATTGGAAGCCATTATGCCGCCCGATTGATTAATTGAATTGTTGTTTTCTATTAAACAATCTGATAAACGACTTTCTTCAGCATAAATACCACCTCCAAAGTAATCGCTTTTGTTATAAGAAATTTTGCATTTTTCAATTGTTCCCTTTTTAATATTTAGGGATCCAAAAGATTCTGAATGATTGAATTGGATTTCGCAATTCATCAGTTTAAAACTATCTAATGCAACAATACCTCCTCCTGTAATGTGGTCTGCGTTATATGCGTTTCCTCCACGAATATCGAAGCCGTCCCAAACAGTTAGTGTGTCAAATTTTGATTTCTGGTACACGACATGATATGTGTTTCCTGCCATGGAAGAATCAATTGTCGCAGGCCAAATTGAATAGTTGTCTTTTATGCTGTCGATGTCTCCACTCAGAATTGTTTGATTAAGAAATTCCCAGGGGGCAATTATGCCGTTTTTGTTTAAATCGTCTCGAATTCTTTCATTAATGTTCTTTTCGAAGCCAGCAAAGCTACCATATACATTCACTCCATTTAGGGGAATAAACGAATAAATTCTATAGTCTTTTCTTGAATCTTTTTTTTGTATTGGGTAATATGTGCCTTCAGCAACCCATACCTCTTTCACGTTTAAACAATTGATCGCTTCCTGTAAAAAAGATGTGGCATTTTCCCAAGAGGAACCATCACCTTTCCCTGTAGCTTCTTGTTTCACATAAATGATTCCATTTGTTGAATTCAATTGTCCGAATTCATAAGCGCCGATATCCGATTGTATATTAAATGGTCTGTTTTTTCCATCATAGTCGAATTTAATATCACTATCCGCATTGGCATTGTCAATACATGGTGATATTGAAGAAAGATGCCAGTCGGCTGTCTCTAGCTCTGAAGAATCTGAGGCTGATTTGGGAATACCAGCAAAGGTTGTAGGATTTTTAAGATTTGGTCCATTCCTCGAATTGTTATTATCGGAGCTTAAAAGGATATTGTTTAAATCATATCCTTGAACGTTTTCCGGATCCATTATGGCACATGAGGTGATAGATGTGCTTTTATTATTTGCCTGAATCATCGTGTTTGATATATTCCCCCATACGATGCTGTTTGATATTTTGCCTTCATCAATTAATCTAACTCCGGCTTCATTCTCAGAGCAATAATTATTACAAATTGTACAATAATTTATAATGGAATAATTTTCAATTCCTCCGATTGATTTTGCTTGATTATTGTATATAAGCGAATTTTCAATTTTTCCATCACCCCATTGAGAGATTCCTCCCACATCCCCCATTGAAATATTATCGTATATTTTGCATTGATTCATTGTGCCAACATTTGAAATACCACCAACCGATTCGGACGCGATGTTGTGACAAATAATCGTATTAGTCATTATTCCTCCTTCATTGCTGCCACCTGCAAATCTTTTTGCTCTATTATGTTGGATCAAACAATTGTCACATTTCCCAAAAACAGATAATCCGCCAAAATCTTGGTTCGATTGGTTATACTCAAATATACATCTACTCACATTGCCTCTTGTAGTTGCGCCACCACTTGAATTCTCTGCTAAGTTATTGGCAAAATAACAGTGATCAATGATTCCATTTTTAGAATAGAGTCCTCCTCCGATAAAGGCTGCATTGTACAAAAAAGTACAATTAATTACTTTTAGATAGCAATATTCGGAAATAATACCGGCACCATATACCGTATGTTTATCGGATATCATGCCTCCGTTTTGAATTGTTAAGCCATCAATAATTATTGTGTCATTATAGCCTAATTTACAAGAGTTAATGATGTTTGTAGCATTATCTTCCATTGTGGCACCTATGCTGTCTGGCCAGTTCGAAATTTTATCATTATTCAATATGTCACCACAAAGGATCGTGCTGTTAACATATTCCCAAGGATCAATTTTCTCATCGTTATTTTTATCTTCAATTTTGCGTTCACTCAAAGAAGTTTCGTTGCCAATGAATCCTCCTCTGATTTTCATACATGCATTAGGAACAACCCAAGATTTTCCAGAGTATGGATTAGGTGGAGAATACGTTCCCTGTGCAATCCATATTTCGGGAGATTCATAATTTTGTGCTTCATTAATAGCCTCTTCAACTTTAGTGAAAGCGTTGTCCCAGGTTGTTCCTGTTCGATCTCCAAGTGTTGTTTTATTTACATATAAGGTACAAGAGGGTGCTTTTTTGATCGTTACTTTAGTCCTCTTAGTTGCAGTTTGATATTCTTCTGTCCCCAAAAATTGGCATATTATTGTACATGTGCCGGCACCATTTATTGTTATTTTATTGTTTACTATTTTTAGAATGCATGTATCTGATGTGAAGTATTTGATTGGTAGACCAGTAGGGTTTGTCGTGACGGATAGATTAAGTTCTTTATTCTTATTATACGTAGTTTCAACTAATTCTGGAATGTTGATGGTTATATTTTCACTTTTTAGTGGTTGTTCAAATGCACCAATGTCTATTGTTCCTCCATTAATTCTTTTATTGCCAGTGATATCTTTTAGATCAGAATTACAAAGAGAGTTATCTCCAGCATTGATTAAGACCGATTTAAAAGTTGATTGCCAATCATTTATGAAATTCGTAAAATTGTATTTTCTAAATAGATCTGTAACACCAGTAACACTTGTGGGATTTATGAAGAATGGACTACAAAAGGTCGTGTCACTATTGTTTTTTGATAATGTAAAATTGCTTTCAGTGTTGAATTCGATATTATCTCCGGAGATGGCTGAGTTTTTGACATAATTTATGTCTTTGATGGAAAGATCATCATCTTTATTTATTGCTTTATTACCCCAGATAGCACAATTATAAATTTCGAATTCGCTGTATATCCCACCTCCTTGAATTGCTCTGTTCCTGGCTATTGTAGAGTTAATTATACCACCTGAGAACCAAGCGTTATAAATGCCGCCTCCATTATCATCCGTTGATTCATTGTTTAATATAAGACAGTTTTCAGTCCTACCTGAATTACATACTCCTCCTGCAAAAGATGATGATTGATTTGCGCAAATTATTGAATTGTAAAGGCTACCATTGTTTTGTATTCCTCCCGCAAAAACACTTCTGTTATACATTATTAGGCAATAAGTAACAGAGCCTTTATTGTAAATGCCGCCTCCAGATAGACCGCATTCATTATCAATAAATTTTGAATCTGAGACTATACCGTAAGAATAAATACCTCCACCATCTGTAGTTGATTTGTTATTATTAAAAAGGCATGAAATTATTATACCTTCATTAATCGCTCCTGCGCCAGATCCAGAACTCTTATTATAGCTGAATCTCGAGTTTTTGATAGTCACTCCATTTTTTATGTATGCACCGCATTCTCCGGATGCTCCAGTTATTGTGAATCCATCAAGAAGAGAACCAATAGTATATTTTTTTTCAGGTGTGCTTATAATTTGTTTACTATTGTTTTGATAGTTGTCAAATGAATTTGATTTATCATCATGACTTAGATCTCCGGAAAGAATAGTTTCATTTTTGAATTCCCAATTTTCAATTTCATTATTGTTGTCTGTGTCATATTTTTCTCTGGTATCTATGGTTTCGTTAGTGCTGTCTCCTTTGAACCCTCCATAAACATTTACACCATCTTTTAGGTGGAAAGAAGCTGAAGAATCACCGCTTTTTGAAGTGTAATACGTTCCTTCGGCAACCCAAACCTCATCTCCGGCAGTTGCATTGTCAATCATCTTTTGAATATCGTCTGAAGAATCCGCCCAGGATGAGCCATCACCTTTTCCTGATGAAATAGTTTTGACGTAATAAATTGTCTTCGAAAAAATTGAAAGAGGGAAGATAAAGATGATTATGAAAATGCAAAATCTTAAAACTGAATTTCTCATAGTTATGGTGCTTAGTTTTTTATAAGTCGAAGATATGGAAAATTATTTAATTAAATAGACTTAATCCATATTTCCTTAAATCATTTTTTCAAGGAGTATAGATATGACAAATCGTCCGTAGGGAGGACGTTTGGGAATGAGTTAAAAATCACAAATCGAGTATTTTATCAGGGTGATGGCGAAAATGAGCTTATCGAATTCATTGATGACACCCTTCACAAACGTAATCACTGGTAAAAGTAGGCCGATCATGTGATCGGGTTTGACCATGATTTGAAAGTCGCTGAATTACTTGAATCAACGATAAAATAGACTGCGGTAATAAGTGTTCTATAAAAGTCTACAGCCCCGGGAAACCCTTAAAAATAGGGTTTGCTTTTTATCGAATCATCACACTAGCATAAACGGTTGTAATTCCCTATTAACTATCACCTATCGACAATGTATCTTCTTTTTCACAACTAATTATAGCTAGAATAACATTAAGCATTAATCGGGAGATTCAATTTCTATTTTTCATTTTCATGTAAATTTCATTTTGTATTTAAGATACCTTAATGAGCAGAATAAAAAGCTCTATCACTATTTCTAGATTAGCGCCACCCTCTATCAACCGCATTTTTTACTGCATTTTCATAATCCTTTTTACTATCATATTCACTTCGGCAAATTGTCAGGTAATCTTCATAAATAAAAAAGGCATCATCACTCTTTATTGTCTTGCTTAAATCAGTGCATTCATCCATAAAGTCTGAACCTCCATCCTGGCTACAAGATGTTAAAATAACTAGTAATGAAAACAGAAGTAGAATTTTGTTTTTTTTCATTTTAATAAATTTAAAGTTAATAATATAACATGGTACTTATCATACATTTAATCATCCTTTTTATGAGATATTTCTCATGCCTTGTTTTATTGCATTTTTTATATGTAATAATTCAATTAAAAGAAAATTTGATAATTAATTTGCCAATCCAATAATTATTTTTGCTGTCTTTTAAAACAGAGAAAATTAAGCCTTGTCGGATTCCTTGGTCATAAATTGATACCCATTCCTGATTTTCTTTTATCGGTTGCGCAACAGTTGATGCATATTCCGAGCGACAGGTGTTGCTTCAGCACTCACAACACAGCAACGGCCTGCATGTCTTGAGCAGTAGGAGTACCCGATAGCAATGATTTTGAGCTTATGAGGAATAAGACAATAAAATTGTGAATCCTCTATTTTTTGTACGGAAGAAGCTTAATTTCCTTATTCGCCACAGTTTTATATAAATGAGGAATGTTTTTAAGGTCTATTAATCCAATGTTCCATAATTCTTTATATTCCCAAAGTTTCTCGGTGCTCGCTTTGCTGAATAATTGTGATGAAATTAAAAAGGTTGGGCGCATTACACCATTAAAAAAGACAACTGTACCCCATCCTTTAATTTCCCTTTTTGTTGAAGTCAATAATATTGCATCAACATTTAAAATATTAATGAGTTCCGAAGGGCTTTTCGTAATGATTTCCTGATACGGAATACCACTCTTCAATAAAAGCATATTTGTTTCCTTAATATTTTGAAATGTGACTTTGTAATTATTCTTCTTTGCAGTCAATAAATTGTATAACGTACTTTGTGCCATTAGCCCTTCATCAACTTGCATTTTGACGATTGTATCTTTCGGAACGTTTTTTTCCATTTTAGTTCCACCATCCAGTTTAACATTGTAAGGTAATATGGCAACTGTTTTGTTGTTCTTTATTTCATCTTTTAGAAGTTGACTTTTATACACTGTACAGCTGCTTAGGATAATGCTCGCTGTTAGAAAAATGAATATTGCTTTAGATATTTTCATACTAGTATTATTTGATTAAATTTTTCTCTTTTGGATCGAATGGTTGTTCATTAAGCAAAATTTCGACCGGATGTAACTCACATATTTTATGTTCATCCGTGTTTGTGTTTTTATGCAAACATGTTCGTTTCATATATTTAAGCTAATTAACTTTATTGCATTATGTTAAAAGTGAGATTGTATCTGGGTTATTATTGTCAGAGTTGTTTTACTTACTTTTATTAAATCGAATTAAATATCCAACAGAAACGCTAAATACACGGTTATATATTTTTTGGTAGCCAGAAACATTACCGGAAATTACTTGATTAGAGCCTATAGTGCCAATTCCTGGAATATATCTGGCTGAAACCTGAAGACCTTTATACTCAACATTGAGTCCACAGTTCAACCCAAAATCCCATCCAAAGTATTCCCCAATCTCATTCCCAAATTTAATATCGTCTGAAACACTAACTTTTATTCCATTTGCCATAGCTTCACCAGTTTCCTTACCCGATAAAGCATAGGCGCTATAAAAACCAACAACAGGCGACAGATAAAAATTATCAACTAACTTTATCCTATAGCCAAAATTTACAGGCCATTCAATGTAATTTAACTGCGTTTTTAATGATACAGGGATTCCATTTTCAGTTAACTCGGCATTATAACCTTTTGTCGAATAAAGAAAACTCATTTCAAAAACTACGTTACTTTGCCCCATTAAACCACCTAAAACCAATCCACCATTATACCCAGTAAATGATTGAGGATTAACATTTGTGTAATCGGTAGCTGCCGAAGCAATGTTTAATCCTCCTTTTAGGCCAATCCATCCCTCACCTTTTTTTGCAAAAGATGAGGTAAATAAAAACATACCCACTAAAATTAAAGTAAACTTTTTCATCAATTAGTATTTAATTTAACCTACCTACTCATTAACGCATTTCGGCATACTCGGTAACTTATTTTTTTTTGTAAATCCAGTTAAGTCACAAACTTGGTTTACGAAATTTATTTTTTTACAAACTTTAAAAATCTATTTTTGAACCACAATAGTCAAAAATAACTATGCAATTTGTCAGGAATTATGACCGAGATAAACAAAAACGTCCGCGAATGTTTAGAATCATTCGACTTATTAAAGATTTCCCCCGATAGCGTAGACTACAAAGTAGCCGAAGCTCACTTGCCATTTTTTAGAAAAATTGATGAATTAAGACTAAGTATATTAATTGCTTACGACTATCAAAAAATGGAACCATTTTATGTTTCCGATAGGTTTTTCACAGAGTTTGGTTTCGACCGTCAATTATTAATGAAAAACGGACAGGAGTATATAAGGAACAGGCTCCACCCCGATGACATTGTACTGAACCACTATATTGTACAACTTGCTAAATATGTGACCAGCCCTGATATAGGCTCGATAAAAGATTACAGTTTCCATACCGAGTACAGGGTAATGAACGATTTTGGAAAATATATCAGAATCAGGCAAAGCGATTTTTTTATAGAATCGGCACCTAATAACGCAATGTGGATTGTATTAATGATGTTTGATTTTGCTATTGACCAAAATTCGGACAAACCAGCAACAATAGTATTCAGAAACGACAAAACAAAGGAAATTGTATTTTCATTCAATGCCGCACACAAAGGTTCAAACTGTCAAATAACAATGCGTGAAAAAGAAGTACTTAAACTTATATCACAAGGGTTGTGCAGTAAGGAAATTGCTGATAAACTTCAAATCAGTACTAATACTGTCAACAATCATCGCAGGAACGTGATATTTAAACTTGGGGTTAAAAGCTCTCTACAAGCTGTTAGGTTGGCGAAGCATTTAGAAATACTGAATTGACTAATATTCAGATAAAGTTATAATTTTTAGCCATCTTTTGTGGCGATGCCGATAGTAATATGAGGCCCATAGTGCAGAGATGAAACTTAACCAGCCATTGTTTATTAAGACTATATCGGAAATTATGCACCGGTGGTAATCTTTTTCAATTATATGCATGGTATGGTTCCACATCCTAAAAGATTTGTTCGACTCTTCGGTTTCAATAATACGATTTGCCGGGTCGATTTTTTTGAAAAAGATTGTATGAATCCCGCCATAAGGAATAATCCCATACATGTACATGCGTGTTTTGAATTTTTTGTTCTGTTCCCATTCTTTCGGAAAAGGTTCAAGAACCGGCTTAATTGACATAACCCCTTGAGCAATATACAGCAATGTTTTACTTTTTAATAATATTTTCCATGCATGATCAGCCGTAATTGGTAGTTGTGATTCTACAGTTAGTTTGTAGACAGTTGAAAAACTCCGTCCAATTTTAATACTGCTTTTTTTTATTTCTGATGTCATCATAATGCATTTTAAACCTGAAAGGAACTCCAATATTGTTCTTTTGAAGATTGGTTCATATTCTCATTATGACAAAATTAGTGTTAAATTATTACTTTTACTTAATATAAAAATATTTTGCCTTTTGAGTACGAAGAATGGATAAAAACATCAAATATTGTCAGCGATATTTCGAATCGAGGGATCAATTCAAGATACCGGATGGGTGCGTTGATTATAGCATTGCTAATTCATACATCCCATTTTTTAAAAAGATTGACGAGCTTGAACTGTGCGTTATTTTAGTATTTGATTTTTGCAAGAAGAATATTTTTTATGTGTCTGAACGCTTTTTTACCACATTTGGGTTCGACCGCGAAAAAACATTAACTCAAGACCACCATTACATAAGAAGCCGTTTTCACCCCGACGATGTTATATTAAACCTCCTCAGTGCACAAGGAAATTCACTTATTTTAAGTCTACCTGCAGAAGACCGAAAAAACTACAGAATAGAGTCTGATTTTCGCATTATGAATGAATCGGGAAATTATTTGCGACTAAACCAAAAAGATTATTATTTAGAATTAGCCTCAAATGGTATGGTTTGGCTGAATATGAAAACCTTTGATTTTGCTACCGATCAGGATTTGGAACGACCATCAACTTATATTATCCGTAATGTAAAAACAAACGAAATAGTATTTTCATCAAATACATCAGAAAAAGCAAACCTTCAAATCTCCGAACGAGAAAAAGAGATCCTTCAATTGATTATGAGAGGTTTATCAAGTAAGGAAATAGCCGATAAGCTACTGATAAGTATCAATACTGTCAACAACCATCGTAGGAGTGCGATGCAAAAATTGGGGGTAAACAGTTCCCTTCAGGCAGTTAGGTTAGCGAAGCATTTAGAAATCTTGGATTGATAATTTATTTTATTACCGAATCATCCAACGATGTTCCAGTTAGCTTAATCTGGTATGGCCACTGTTCGTCGTTTTCATCGTTTCCATCAATCTCGTGGCTCCAATGTTCGGTGGGTGCTCCACTTACAATGAGCCATAAGAACTGTGTGTTTTTGGGTACTTTAAGTTTTGCTTCTCCATCCGGACTGTAGAATACTTTGCTATAAACCCGGCTGCCATCTTCTTTTACAGCCAGAAACCCGTAACGCCAACCTGCTTTTTCCACATTAATTGCCCTGTATCCTTTTGACCCGGCGATTCCTTTGAAATGGAGTGAAACGACGGTGCCCGCTGCCGGGACTTTTAATTTTATACCGTTATAGCCATAGTTTTGAGGACATCTGCTTTCATCGATTGTATACCAGCCATCGCCAACTGAATCGAGTTTTGTGGTATGTTGATTGGCATATTGCTTCGCAACCTGTTCAATTCGTTTCATATCCCAGGTAATAAACCGGCGTGCGGCGTCAAAAATTTCATTATTGAACTCTTCCTGATTAATGGATGTTAGCCGTTTATAGGTCATAACCGGGTCTTCGTCGTCTTTCCCTTCTCGCCACATTTTCCCAATAAAATCAACGCCATGTTTATTCGACCAGTACTCCAAGATGTATGGTGAATGGTACATGTTTTTTTCATGTAGAAAAGCAAGGTGGGTCTGTTTCATAAAATCGACCAGATGGTAATTCTCAAAGGTCATCCATTCAGGATAAACCTGCCACAACATATATTGCGAGGTCATTTCAACAAATGAATAGCTTCCACCTCTGCCTTCCATTTTTGTGGTATCGCCCTTCGCTTTGTCAACACCCAATAAATATTGAAATGAATGACCCAATTCATGAGCCAATGCGCCAAATGGTGCTTTATTCATTCTTCTTGCAGGGGCCCAAAATACCCCGATTTTATTTTCTTCCCCACCACCAAATGCGGTTCCTTCAATTGAGTCGATGATGAAAATCAGGCATTTGTATTTGTCCGTGATCGAATTTCCTTTTTCAACGAATTTTAGATCATTTACATAGTATTTATAAACTCTGTCGCACTCTGTTAATATCTCATCTACATTGAATCGTTGCCTTAAGATGGGATTGGCCATTGGATCGTCACCATATTCCTTTGCCCAAAACAGCGCGACATTTTCTGTTTCCTTCATCCTTTTAAAGCAATATTTACTTGTATCGTTTTTGAAGTCATTATTTTCTGGTACGTTAAATACACTGGAAGGAATGTATAATTCTTTAACAACAGGTCTAGATATAGAATCGGTACGATCTATCTTACAGGAACTAACCTGGATGATAACAAGAAATGCAGCAAATAATAGCATTTTACTTTTAAATGAAGGACTAAGCATTTTTTCAGTTTATTAAAAGTATTAAAATTTGGCCTTATGGAATTTTCGAAAAATTGTCAATAAATGTAGTGCCTACCAACATGTTTGAGAATGAGAAATCATACTGACATTTGTTATGTATAAAAGTCAGTCAAATGATCATTAAATACCTTATTCCACAACAATCTTTTTAATTGCTTTAGAATTGTTTGTTTCAACAGTCACCAGATATAATCCCGGGTGAAGCCGGGTGGTTGGAATAGAAAATTGAGTTATTCCTTGAGCTATTGTTTGAATATTGCGAAGCCTCCCGGTCAAATCGGTTACTTTAACCGTAATTGGAGATGATGAACGGAAGCTTGAAATATCTACGATGAAGAACTCTTTGGCCGGATTGGGATGGATGGTGATCTTACTTTTCGAAATATTGATTACTGCTTCGGGAAGAAGCGTGACATCGAGGACTTCGCTTAATTCGGAGCGGTTACCGGCTTTGTCTGTTGCCTGTACGCTGAATCGATACGTTTCTGATCCGCCAAGATTTCCAATATCGTAATGTGTCTCTGGTGTGGTACCAATCAAAATAGGATTGCCATCACTACCGATCTGATAAATGTAGTAGCCAGATACTCCAATGTTATCGTCCGATGCATTCCAACTAATAGTACATGAACTCTGGGTAATGTTGATGGCGTTAAGACCAACGGGTGTGGATGGTGATTCGGTGTCTGGTACCTTTTGAATAGCAAAGGCTGAAAATTCAATCAGTCCAAAGCTATAAGCCCAGTTTTCCCTGCCAACTGAAAACATGATACCTATCTCCTGCACATTGCTGAGGTCGGCAGCGCTGAAATTCATCGCATTTCCTACAGGCATTGTCAAGGTTGCGGGGTCAAACAGTGTCCATCGTTTATTGATATTTCCGTTATCGCCAAAATTGGTTAATTCAAACTCGTTGTAACCTAATGGGTCTGCATGGACATAAAAGACACTTTCGGAAAGATAAAAAACATCGTTAGCTTTTATCACGAATCGAATACTTCCCTGATCTTCAGCCTCAACCTTAACAACAATTCTTGAATCGGAGGTGCTGTCGAAAGCAATGTTGCCGAACAGATCATTTCCGTTCAGGTATTTATCTTTTGACCAAAGCAGTATTCCTGTAAGGTTGGAAGCCACCGACTCACCGGTATAAACAAACAGGGAGCCATCAACCCATTGTTCATCAGATACCATATAGATACCCGGAAAATTATTGTTTTCGGCTGAAGTGGCAGCGTATTCATATTGATATCCTCCCACAATTTCGAACTGCTTGTCGAAACCGGCAATCTCGCCAAACAACAAACTGTCAGGATGATCAGAGAAAGGGACAACGGATAATCCAGCACTCCGCTGTGCTGTTCTGACGTTACGATAGTTGGCAGTGGTATTGGCCTTAGCGTCGAAATGAACAATTTCGTTTCCACCGGTAGTCGTGAATTCAATAGGATTTGGCACAGAGGTGAGATAGCTTTTATCTACAGCCATTACAGCCACCGAATAATCGGTGTTGGCATCCAATCCACCAATAGTATAGCGGGTGGATAGCACCAAATTGCTGTTCACTTTTACGCCATCGAGGAAAATGTGATAACCCATAATTCCGGTTTCATCGGTCGAAGGGCTCCATGAAACAATTGCCGATCCCATGGTTATATTGTTAACAAGTATATTGAGAGGTGGGGTAGGAGGAGTGTCATCGTTAGTAAGTTGCAAGTCGGCAAATTGTTCGCAAGAGCTGTAAATCGATTCGTCGCCAATTATGGTGTACTGCCTGTCGCGATCCCATGTACTGTTATCGCAATCGTCGTAAATAATGTCGAAACCCATGTTCATCCCTTCGGTTGGTGAAGTGACACCCAGCTTCGCCCATGGAATGGCAATTTCACAGCTCCAGCCTCCGTCGATGTTTTGGAAGTTATGCAATACCCCGTCAGCGGCATCACCGTTTAGCGTTGGGTTGTTCCACTGAATGGTGTATTTTACATCGAATCCACTTTCCAAAGTATTGCTTCGGTTATTATTTCCATCGACAAGAAATTCGAAACCATCGCCGTACCAAAAATCATAACCTTTTTGAAGTGTTTGATCCAATGCTTTTGCACCAATATACAAGTAGTTGTTGTCCCAAAGAATGCCAATGCTGATGGTGTCATTATCGGGGAGACTGGAATATGAAATCAACTTGTCCACTTCAATACCCATTTTCCAATCCGTTTCATTCAATGCTCCGTCGATGGCAACTGCTTTGGTGGCTTTATGGGCTTTAAGTGCAGGATAAATATCGGTTGTAACGGTGATATAGCTTTTGGAAGATACATTTTCCGAGGGGTCTTTGGCATACACATAAATGGTGTAGGTTTGTTCAGGAACAAGGTTTTTAATTACGAAACTGACTTCCTCTGTTGAATCTTTTCCTGTACCCCAGTCGATGATGTATTTCACTACCTTGTCGTTATCGGTCGAAGGAGACCAGTGTATTTTAATTTCATTACTTGTCTTCTGAATAAGCTCAAGATTAATGATGGTGGCTGGTTTAAGTGTGTCGGCGGCATCGGTCGATGCCAACAGCGTATTGCTCATTGGTGAATAGTTC
>Ga0209373_10003640_pt1 | contig 14032 bp, 13 predicted proteins | sample Higcelweek5metaG_FD_187173 | JGI IMG/M metagenome (GOLD analysis project Ga0209373, IMG submission 187173) | Freshwater pond sediment microbial communities from the University of Edinburgh, under environmental carbon perturbations - High... | ecosystem: Environmental > Aquatic > Freshwater >...
AATCCATGTTGTTGCGAATGAAGGACCAATAAAAAAAGCACAATTAAAATACCTTTTTTCAAATCGGATACCAGCTCCCAGATGCAAATCATTGAGTTGCTCCATATGTCTTATGCTTTCATCATTTAGAAAAAACTTAGGCCCCGAAAAGTGCCAGCCAAGGTTAAAGTACATTGCACGGAATCGATGATGATAAGCCACCGAAAAGTTCTGATTAAATACGCTTTTATTTGTGTGCCAACCTGCACCATATCCGACGGTAAGCCAGTTACTGCCGGTTTTGTAAATCTTATCATCGTATTTAACCTGAGGAAACATTTTTTCCCACTTTGTCAATGGGCGAGTCGTACCCGGAGTATTCCCATTTTGCCCAAATAAACCATTAAAAAACAGCCCTGACAATAATAATATTAATAGTATTCTGATTCGCACAAAAAAAATTTTACCCACAAATATAGAAATATAAACGAAGATTGTAAAAAGAAATTGTCTACAAAAAAGATTTAACAAGTTCCGAGATCGAAGTCCGAAGATTTGAGTTAGTGGTTTGAAAATTGCAAAGCAATTTTTTAAACCGGTCGCGTCAGCAACAACTCCGAACTCAGAACTTCCAACTTCCAACTTCCAACTCCCAACTTCCAACTTCCAACTTTATGTTTTATATCATTAAAGAATTTTAAATAATTTGAAATATGTTTATTACATTTGCTTCGGAAACATTTTTAACAATAAAATAAAATATTATGAGAAAGCACATTTTTAATGCAGGACCTTGTAAATTATCAGACAGAACTTTGGAAAACACAGCCAAAGCAATCCTCGAGTTTAACAACTCTGGACAGTCAATTATGGAAGTTTCACATCGTGGTAAAGACTTCGAAGCTGTGTTAGCAGACACAGTATCTTTGATGAGAGAAATCCTCGACATCCCAGAAAACTATCATGTTATGTTTTTAGGTGGAGGAGCAAGTTTGCAATTCTGCATGATTCCTTATAATTTCCTTAAAACAAAAGCATTTTATCTAAATACTGGCACCTGGTCAACAGCTGCAATTAAAGAAGCTAAACTCTGGGGCGAAGTTGTAGAAGTTTCATCAAAAGACAAAGACTTTACCTATATACCAAAAGGTTTTACAATTCCTGATGATGTTGATTACGTTCATATCACAACCAATAATACTGTTCGTGGTTCAGAAATTCACGAAGACTGGACTTGCAAAGCTCCTTTAATTGCAGATATGTCATCAGATATTTTAAGCCGTAAAGTAGATGTAAAAAAATACGCTATGATTTATGGTGGTGCTCAGAAAAATATGGGACCTGCAGGTGTAACTTTTGTTATTATCCGCAATGACATGCTCGAAAAACTTGCCGACAGACCAATTCCTACCATGCTTAAATATCAAACACATGTTGATGGTGGTTCGATGTATAACACTCCTCCTTGCGTAAATATTTTTGCTCTTCGCGAAACTTTGTACTGGGTAAAAGAAATGGGCGGACTTGATGCTATGAATAAACTTGCTGACGAAAGAGCAAATGCAGTTTATGGCGCAATCGACAGCAGCAAAATGTTCAGAGGAACTGTTGCAAAAGAAGATCGTTCAAGAATGAATATTGTATTTGTTCTTGAAGAACAATACAAACATCTTGAAGAAGATTTTGTAAAGTTTGCCTCATCAAAAGGTTGCGTTGGACTTAAAGGTCATCGTTCTGTAGGCGGATTCAGAGCTTCCACATATAATGCATGTAATATGGATGATGTAAATGCTTTAATAGCTGCAATGAAAGAATTTGAAAAAGCAAATTCATAATAGAATTTTCAAAATAATAGAAATGCTTCGGATTTTTCCGGAGCATTTTTTTTAGAATTAGATTTTTGTTGAAGTTCAATTTAAGTATGCCAAAAACCATGCATCTTGACAATTATTATATTCTGTTATAATTTCATTAATTTCAATCAGTTTTCGTTATCTTTGCACCACAAACTAAGTAAAACATGGTACTTAAAATAGTAATTTTCTTAACAATAATTTCCATAATAATTGCTGCAATAGTTTCTCTGAAACTTACCAAACGCACTAAGTACAACCTATCTTGGGTATTTATAAGTCTTGGTTTTGCAGCACTGCTCATGAGAATGGTTCTGGAAGCATTACCTTTTTATTTTGATGTAGAACCTCGTTACTACAGACTTTTGTATATCTGGCTTGGTGTGGCCTCATCAATATTTTTTGCTGTTGGTTTGATTCTTATTCGCAAGATTTTTCTATATATGGAAAAAATCGAACGTGAAAAACGTGCTAGTGAGAAACGATTTTTATCGGTTATGATTCAGGCAGAAGACAACGAAAGAAAAAGATTGGCAAAAGATCTTCATGATGGTTTAGGGCCTCTACTTTCGACAATCAAGATGTCATTATCTGCATTAAAAAAACAGGATAATTCGCCTCAGGCTGTCGAAATTCTACAAAATCTTGACATGGTAATTCTGGAGTCGATAAAAAGCATCAAAGACATTTCCAATAACCTGAGTCCACATGTTTTAGATAATTTCGGACTAGAAAAAGCAGTAAATAATTTCCTTCAGAAAATTACAACTACTGGCAGCATTTCGATAGACTACAGAAGCAATTTAAAGGAAATGCGATTCGAGCAAAACATGGAATCGGTAATATACAGAGTACTTTGCGAGCTGGTAAACAACACAATCAAGCATGCAAATGCAAAAAAGATTGTTATAAACCTGAATTATGATATTTATTCGGTAAGCCTTAATTACAAAGACAACGGCGAAGGATTCGAGCTAGATAATCTCTTCAAACCTCAAGAAAAAGGTACAGGCTTATATAATATTTATAGCAGAGTAAGTTCTCTAAAAGGAAAAATTGACATTCAGAGTTTGCCAGGAAAAGGAACAGAAGTTATGATAAAAATACCATTTAGTAATGACGACAAAGACTAGTGTTTTCAATGTGATGATTGTTGACGATCATGCTTTGTTCCGCAATGGATTAAAGCTGTTACTCGGTGCATTCAAAGATTTTAAAGTAGTTGCCGAAGCCTCTAACGGTATTGAATTTCTCAACCATATAGATGTATTGCCTATCGATGTTGTTTTGCTCGATATAGATATGCCCGAAATGGACGGCATTGAAGCAGCACAAAAAGCTCTTAAAAAGTTTCCCGACTTAAAAATCATTACTCTTTCGATGTTTGGCGATGAAGAATACTACTACAAAATGGTCGAAGCAGGAGTTTGCGGGTTTTTGTTAAAAGATTCTGACATTGACGAAGTGCATGCTGCTTTGTGTGCTGTTGTCGAAGGTAGAAGTTATTTCAGTCAGGAATTACTGCAAAGTCTGCTCAGAAATATTAAAAATAATGACGACAATTCTAATGAGATTTTTGATCTTTCGATTCGCGAAATAGAAATTATTGCTCTCATTTGCCAAGGACTTTCGAATGTGGAGATTGGCGAAAAACTTTTTCTCAGCAAACGAACTGTCGAAAAACACAGATCTAATATTCTCGAAAAAACAGGAACTAAAAACACTGCAAGTTTGGTTATGTTTGCTGTAAAGAATAAAATTGTTGCAGTTTAATTTGTGAAGAATATCTTAGCGATTTTCAACTTTCTTAACGCCTACATAGTCCCCCGAAATTACTTTTACGAGGTACATAGCAGGAGGTAAATCGGACATATCAAAGCGTGTAAATGCCATTCCCGAAACTGCATTTAGTTTCGACTGCCAAACCAACGAACCAATCATATTGTAAATACTCACACTAGCATCTTCATCAGGAAGATTCTCGGCAGAAATGTTAATTATATCATTTGTAGGATTTGGATAAACAATAAACGAAGGATCGATTTCATTCTGATCGTCACAGCTAGCGTAAATTGCTTTTGAATAAACATACTTGCCGTCTGTATCAATTTGTTTAAGCCTGTAGTATGTTGTTCCTTTGCCTGGCTTATTATCAGTATAAGAATAAGATTCGAGACTATTTGAGTTTCCTGCGCCACCAACGAATCCAATCTGAACAAATGATTTTCCATCGTTTGATTTTTCAATTGAAAATCCTGCATTGTTAATCTCTGAAGCCGTCTGCCAAACGATATCAACTTTATTTCCGTAACAGTCTGCATTAAAAGAAATCAATTCAACTGGTAAAGGATTAATATTATCCTTTGAACCGAAAGTAACAAATGTCTGAGATTTTGCACCGAAAGGAATAACATCAGAAGAAGCTAGATATCCATTATCATGAACAATACTAGAAGTTCCACCAGCACCAGCATCAACCCACATAGATCCATTCCAGTATGCAACACTAAGGTCGCCAGTATTAAAAGCTGCAGGATTTCCATCATCGAATCCATGCTCACAAACTCCAGCTACTGCATGCCCATTATCATTCCAATACAAAGTTGTATTAGTAAAATTCTCAGTCGAGCTAACAAGCCAATATTCGCGATCACTAACATGGTGTAGGTCGGGATCCATATTTCCGCCATGCTCCCACCAATCTGGCATGCCCGCATTATCAAAAAAGTACTCTACCGAAACCACAGTTGAACCAACTGGATTTGACCTAATTGGCGCCCAAATACGATATTCTAAATTTCCATCCCCAATATCACGCAAGCTTACATCTCCGCCCGGAAAGACAAATGCGGTTGCTCCTGTTTTTTGCATTTCACCATCAACAAAGCTAAGTGCATTTCCAGAATTTGAAGTGGCAGTCGATTGGAAAACTAAAGTATTAGCGCCTGCATCAACTATTCCGTTCGTAAGTGTAAGTGAAGATTCTATTTCCATATTATCATTCAACACAACAGCCTGATCGTCGCCAGAATTATTGTTTACTGTTACAGTCCCAAAAGTACTGCCTGCGCAAGCAATCTGCTGAGTTGTGCTACCATTAAAAGTAACAGTTCCACTCGCTCCTTCGCTAAAAACAGCTGGTGTAACATTTATCCAGTTTCCTGGAACATTAAGTGGTGCATTGTAGTAAAAAGAGCCGTTACTGCCGGTATTATACAAGCTATTAAAGACTAAACCTGTACCAGATGCAACATGAATTTTAGCACCTTCATTTCTGATGTACTGAGCATTGCAAATGCCCGAAAATGCAACGAAAAATAATGCAATAAAAAAGTGTTTCATATAATCCTAATTCACTGCTACAAAGATAAAAAAAATTAAATTATTTATCTATTATATTAAAACTATAATCAATTTTTGTAATCGGTAGTCGGTATTCGGTAATCGGTGTGATTTGAGTAGTCGCTGCCGCTTTTTGGAATACTGCTGTTGATTTTAAAGAAAACAGTAGATACATAGTTTCACCACCATTTTACCGACCACTGCTTACCGCTTACATTTTCAATGTGTAGTTGTTGCCTCTTCTTGGGATACCGCTTTTAATATTAAATAAAACAGCAGAGACTTAGTTTCACCACCATTCTACCGCTTACTGATTACTGCTTACAAATTTTACCCATGACCTAAAACAGTTATAAAAATTTGTAAAAATATGATAATCTATTAATTACTTTTTTACTTTAAATCAATGATTTGCAAAATATTTTCAAACTGCAAAGTATACTCTGTGCAAAAATATTTATTCATTATTATAATTTTTTCTTTTTTAGACTCTGTATTAAATAATATTTTATATTTTTATGACATGTTAAACCAAAACTAATTGTCATGAAAAAATTTAAATTCTCCTCACCGCTATTATTGTTGGCTGTTGTAGTTATTTTCTTTGCATCTTGTTCAAAAAATGCTGCAACTCATATTCCGAAGGATTCATTTGCTGTATTGGTAATTGATGGTTCGGAACTCATGAAATTCTCAGATCCAGAGTTTATTAAAGAGAATCCAGAGTTTAAAGATGCAATGAAAGACATCGAAAAAGAAAGTAAAAAAGCTGCCGAGCTTATCGAAAAAGTTATGAAAGATCCTGATGCTACAGGTATTTTGCTCAGCGAAAAATCATATGCTTTTGCAGTTATGAATAAAGAAGATGTCATTTTTGGATTTATTATCCCAATTGACAGGAAAAAACTTGAAGAAAACATCGATTTAATTGCTGGCGAATTTAATGTTCCAGTTTCTATGTTTATGGAAACAAAGAACGATATAAAATATATGGAACCTGAGTCGGGCATTATTTTCGGTTATAACGAAGATGTTTTGATGCTTGTTTACAATGAAAATTCTGACAGCAATTTTGCCTTAATGGAGAAATACATGAATCTCGATAAAAAAGAATCTATTTTGTCTGATGATGACTTTAAAGAATTTGATAAGAACTGCAAAGCTATCAATTTGTGGGTATCGTCAAATGTCATCAACCAGATTGACATGGAAAAAGAATCAATTAAAGAATTCGAAAAGCTGACTGGAATCCAACTTGCTGGAAATTACGGGCACATGCATCTCGACATTCAGAAAGATGAAATTACCTATACTTCAACTTTGAAATTCAACGAATCGATACAAAATCTTGACAAAAAGAAACTTATTGACAACGCTGAAAAAATTGCTGAATTATTCGAGCCTTTAATGGAAGGTTTAGATATGTTAGGTGGTGGCACAGCATTTGATGACGAAGAATTTGACGAAGCTGAATGGGACGAATATAGTGAAGACTATCCTGAAATGACTGATGAAGAGTGGGAAGCTTTATTAAAAGAACTTGACGCAACTGAAGTAACAGAATAAAATGGAAATAAAATTTTCCGGTGTTATCCCTGCCCCAATTCCCGAAAAAGACATATTACAGTCTGAAATCTGGGGCAGGGATATTACTTTTTCCGGAACTGATAAAACATTGATTTATGCGGACTCCGGTAAGGGGAAAACAACATTTATTAATATTATTTACGGTAGTCGAAAGGACTTTTCTGGTGATGTTCTAATTGACGGAGTGAATATTAAAAATTTCAGTCTTAACCAGCTTTCCGATTTACACAAATCAAGACTTAGCATTGTGCCTCAGGGATTGTTGTTATTCCCCGAACTTACAATGATTGAAAACATAAATATTAAAAACCGACTTCAAAATCACCTTAGCCAGTCCAGAATCGCTGAGATGACAGAAACTCTTGGACTTACAGGCTTCGAAAATCGTAAAGCTGGACGTATGTCCTTCGGGCAAAGGCAAAGAGTAGCAATAATTCGTGCTCTGTGTCAGAGTTTTGAGGTTATCCTTCTCGACGAAGCTTTCAGTCATCTCGACACTACTAATACAAACATTGCCTGGGAACTTATCATGGATGAAGCAGAGAAGCAAAAAGCAGGAATTATTCTTACTTCGCTGAAGCAGGATTTTGAATCAGGATTAAATAAACTACGAGTATAAATGATCTGGAAAGTACTTAAAAACAATATAAAACCCGGTCAGTTAGCCGGAACATTTCTTGGAGTTATGCTCGGGCTTACCATACTTATGGGAGCACTATCCTTTTACCTTGATATCAAACCAATTTTTGAGGATAAAGAAAGTTTCTGGAAAGACGAATACATTATCATTAATAAGAAGATTAAACTAAACGACACATACGCACAGATGAACGATGCATCAACAGAAAAACCTCTTTTTACTGTTGAAGAAATTGAAGATTTAAAAAAACAGTCATTTGTTAAAGATGTTGCAGAGTTTTCGAATTGTTCGTTTATGATAAGTGCTTCGACAACTGACGACAGTCCAATAGCAGGATTTTACACTGATTTGTTTTTCGAAGCTGTTCCAGATGAATATGTAGATGTAAATTACAACAATTGGAAATGGGAAGAAAACAACGATTTTGTTCCTGCAATTTTGCCCAAGACATATCTTAATCTTTATAATTTTGGTTTTGCTCAAAGCCAGAATTTGCCCCAGGTCTCCGAAGAAGGTGTTGGTATGATAAAATTCAATATCACCATTAAAGGCAATGGGAAAAGACAGAAATTCGAGACCAGAATTGTAGGATTCTCGGAAAGGATCAACACCATTTTGGTTCCTAAATCTTTTGTCGACTGGGGCAATAAAAACTTTGGCTCCGAAGAACAACCAAGCCCGGGCAGAATAATAATTATTGCCAAAGATCCTTCAAGTCCAGAATTATTTAAATATATCGAAGATCATAATTACGACTTGAATAAAAGCGAACTTAGCAACAGCAAAGCACTTGCATTCCTAAAAATAATTATTACAATTGTTTTGATAATTGGGCTTGTAATTATCTTACTTGCGTTTTCGTTGATGGTAATTTCGATTCAATTGCTTCTGCACAGAAATAACGAAAACATTGCCAAACTTGGAATGCTTGGATATTCATTAAAAGAGATTTCACGACCATATCAATTATTGGTTATTATTTTATTTGCTGTTACTTTTTTAACATCAATAATTCCGTTAAGTATTTTCAGAGAGTTTTATTCCTCAAATCTTATTCTGTTAGGCTATGAGAACTTTAACCAGATTCTTGTAAATGTGTTAGCACCTGGATTCGCTTTTATTTCTGTAATTGTTGGTTTGATGCTTATAATGGTGAGGAGAAGTGTAATGAAGATTATGAAGGCGAATTAGAAAGTTGCATTTTGCTAACAACCCAGAAAAACTTGATTAAAATAACTGCGCCGTTCATACTTTCGGTATGTATATTTCGATAAAATCCACTTATTTTCGGTTTGATAAAATCAGATTTTTTGAAAAACAGGAAGAATTTTTGCCCTAACCAATAATGAATTTGCAAGATTGGAGCAATTTTTAACGGTCTAAATACTGACATAAATCATTATATTGCGCTGATTTTCAATTTATTAACTAATCGATAAAAATCATTTTTATTTTTTTTCATTAAATAATATGTCATAATTATAAAATTTTTATATTTACAAGACAAATTCAGGCATTTTTAATTAATGGATCGAAAATATTGCATACTGATCGCAGACGACGAGTCTCTGAATCATCTTTTTTATAGGGAGATTCTGAGTGAGGACACGTATGACATAATTTTTACCGAGAATGGAATCGAAGCGATTAATGCTCTTCAAGAAAATTCTGGAAAAATAGATTTGATTCTAATGGACATGAAAATGCCAGATATGGATGGGTTTACGGCTACACGTGAAATTAGAAAATTTAATTCCGAAATTCCAATTATAGCACAAACAGCTTATGCATATCGAGATGATTTTGACAAAGCGATTGATGCAGGATGCAATGATTATATCTCCAAACCAATTCACGAGGATATTTTAAACTCGAAGATCGAAAAGCTGCTGAATGTTACTAAATAGCTTCGATTTATCTCTTTACTACATTTTTTTTTTTACTTTTGAACAAACAATTTTAAATGCGTTTACTGATTTTAAACTACGAATATCCTCCTTTGGGTGGTGGTGCAGGAGTTATAACACAAAACATTGCTGAAGGACTTGCAAAGCGAGGACATCAGATTTGTGTTGTAACAACATGGTTTAAGGATCATCCTGAGGACATTACTGAAAACAATCTCAGAATAATAAGATTAAAATGTAAACGCAAAGAGATTTTCCAGTCAAATCCCATAGAAATGCTTTCATGGATGGCTGCTGCTAAGAGTTTTCTAAAAAAGCATTTGCTTACAGAAAGATATAATCTTTGTTTCGCAAATTTTTCAATTCCAGGCGGCGAAGTTGCGTACAGCATGAAATTAATGTACAAAATGCCATACGTCATAATATCTCACGGGCATGACATACCATGGTTTATGCCAGAACAGATGATGTGGTACCACGCTTTCACCTATCATTGGATAAGGAATATTTGTCTTCAGTCTGAACGAAACTATGTGCAGTCTACTGATATGAAAGAAAACATTGACGGTTTTCTTGGCAAGACTTTTAGTGTAAAGAACAAAATAATTTATAACGGCTGGAACAGCGAAATCTTCAGCCCCGACTATAGCCAAAGATCCGAAAAGTTTACAATATTATTTCCTGGGCGTTTGGTAAAGCAAAAAGATCCAATGAGTTTTCTCAATGCCTTAAAAATTCTCAAAAACAGCATTACAGATTTCGAGGTACACATACTTGGTGACGGAAAACTGCGCAAAGAAATGGAGAAATATGTAAGTAAAAACGGGTTGAGCGAAAATGTGATATTTAAATCATGGGTTTCCAAACCCGAAATGCTGTCCGAATACCGCTCGGCTTCACTTACAGTTTTACCATCGTTAAACGAAGGCATGAGCATTGCTACACTCGAAGCTCTGGCTTGCGGACAATATCTTATTGCCACCCGAGTCAGCAATAACGAAAGCCTCATCAATCCTGGAATTAACGGCGAATTTATCGAAAAGAAAAATCCTAAAGATATAGCAGCAAAAATTCTTGATTTTTACAATACCAAATTCCAATCAAAATACCAAATCCCAAGTGATGATTTAAGCAAATACCACGAACTTTTTGAATGGGACAAAATCATCGACGAATACGAAGAAGACCTAACTAAGATTGTGGAGGGGAAAAGGGAATAAACAATGTTGACTTGTGCAGCATCAAGGCGTTAGTCTTGTTTGTCAAAAAAGTTTTTATTCCTTTCAATTCCTATCAAATAATTATTTCAATTGCCTTTTCAAGAGCCTTATCAATTCCTGTGGCAACATCGGCAGAATCGTTTTTTACTACAACATCAGGAGGAAATCCTATTCCTTCGTAGCTAACGCCGTGTGCATTTCTCCAATCGCCAACAGAAACACCATAAATCCAACCGTTGGGCAACTCCCTGCTAATAACATCAGAAAAAGCCCCAGAAGTGGTATCTCCAACAATCGTAACGTTTTCAAGTTCAGACATTGCAAAAGTAAATGTTTCAGCAGCACTCACAGAAAATCTGTTTGTCAGTAATATTACTGGCTTCAGATATTGAGAACTGCCTTCGGGTTTTACATAATAGTTGGCAAATGGGGTAAAATCGTCATGTTCGGGACCGTTTCTAAGCTTAAAGCTGAAAGCAACTTTTTCTTGATTTGCAAAATAACCAGCAATTAAAACCGAGTTTTGATCCATCCCACCTTCATTACTTCTTATGTCAACAACAATTGCTTTTGTATCGCTTAAGGAGTTTATGATTTCATTCATTGCATTTTCGTAATATTTTTCACTTTTGCCCATGCTTCCGATGTAAATATATCCGATGTCATCGCTAAGTTTTCCATAAAAAATTGCATCTTCTAAAACCTTCTCATCACTTAGATAGTTATCCTTAACAACAGAGACGTTAAAATCATTACAAGTTTTAAGATCACCAAGAATTCCCGATTGATACATTTCTAAATTACTATTTGCCGGCATAAGATAAACATGGTTGTCATACAAAATTTCGAGCATCTGAGTTAGCACCAAATACAATTCTTCATCCGAGCTATTTTCGTTGATTTGTGGACGATAAACTGTATAAACCGAATCCCAGTCAATATTTTTGACAACAAATCCGCCATACATCTGGTCGTAAGCGTTCCATAAATCATCGAAATTATTTACAGGATTATTTGGAGTTTCATCAGGAAGCAACATTTTATCACAAGATGCTAGAAATAAGCCTGCAAGGACCGCAAATATTATAAGTTGTTTTTTCATTTTACTTAAGTTTTCGGTTAAACGAAATTGATATTTTATTTTCATAAGCTGTTATACCTCTGTTTTCGGGATAATTAAACCAGCTAAATTTGTAAGCAAAGTCAATATCCCATTTTTGAGACAGTCGAGTTTTGTAACCAAAGGCAAAATTAATTCTCTGAAAAGACAATGGAGTAAAGAAATTTGAACCCATTGCATAAGTAGCTGCAAAATTTCCATGCTCTCCATCTGCTGGATCGTTAGCATAAGGAAAGCGTACAATCAAACCAGTAAGTGGAAATGAAAAACCTGAATAAATAGATGAGTTTTCGCCAATTTCTCTAAGAAATGTAATTGAAGGGTTTAAACTTAGCTCATTCATAAAAAAGATAGCTGAAGGTGTAAAGGATAGGTTAAAATAATGCCTGAATTCACCTCCCAAATAAAATTTGTTTTTGGATGTCTTTGCTCTGAGAATTCTTGTCTGATACCAAAAATTAATGTTTTGCTGGATAATAGAAGAGTACTTTAAAGTAGATGTAACATCTTCAGTTTCTCCATCTTCGTTAATTTCTGTGAATGTAAAATCCCGTTGATTATGTCGCACACTCCTTAATAATCCGGCAAATGGAATCAATTCGGCGTCCACACCCCAAAAACAATTATCCGACAAAGCTTGGTAGCCAATACCTATTGGAACAATGTCGGCCCGATACAATAATGGAGACACCTGAAAATCGAGCATTCTTAGATTTGAATAGCCAGTAAATAACTTAAAAATCGCCTTTCGATTATTAGCCGAGGAGTCGGGCATCTGCGCAAAAACAGACAGGCCAATTATTAAAATAAAAAATAAAACACTTATTCTTTTCATATTACCATATTGATTTATAAAACTGATAATGGTCTAAACTACTTTGTCAAATTTCATCAAATATATAATCAATTTTAATCATCCAAAGTTAAATTTATGCGAATGTTAAAAATGAACACTAAAAACGAAAAAAATAAATGTGAATGAAAATGGGGAAATATTGATGCCAGATATTTGCGAAATTATTAAGTTTTACAATACTCTATACTCCGAATCCCTCTCAACCGCTATAAAGCCAGCATCATTAAGTAATTCTGTTATTTCGGATTCGCCTAGACTGGGATTTTGTTCGCTACCAGCCATAGAGTAAATTTTTGTGGTATTGCTGATTGTCCCATCGAAATCGTCGGCACCAAAGGACATCGCAAGTAGAGCTGTTTCTTTACCACACATTGGCCAATATGCTTTTAAATGTGGAATATTATCGAGGAATAACCGAGAGATTGCATAGTTTTTAAGCTCTTCCTGTAAAGTTATTTCGGTAGTTATTCCCAATCTATTGCCGTAGGTTTTGTATTTGAGTGGAATAAAACAGTTAAATCCGTTTGTCTCATCCTGCAAGTCACGGAGTTTTTGCATGTGCAAAATCCTGTCAGTGTAGGACTCGATATGTCCGTAAAGCATTGTACAATTTGTTTTTATTCCTAGCTCGTGCGCAATTCGGTGTGTGTTTAGCCATGTTTGCGAATCGGTCTTTTCGGGACAAAGTTTTTTCCGGATTTTATCGTCGAGAATTTCAGCACCGCCGCCAGCCAATGAATTTAAACCATTTGATTTGAGAGTTTCTAAGACTTGTTGTAAACTTAATTTATCTGTTTTGGCGAAATACTCAATCTCCACCGCAGTGAAAGCCTTAATGTGCAATTGTGGATATTTTGATTTTATTTCGGCAAATAGATCTGCATAAAATGCTCTTGATTTTTCGGGATGCAAGCCACCAGTAAAATGCACTTCGGTAATTCCTTCCGGAACTTTTTCGGTTAAAATTGCCAGGACATCCTCTTTTTCTAAATCCCAAGCTCCCTCCTGCCCTTTTTGTCGGTAAAACGAACAGAATTTACACTTGTTAAGACAGATATTGGTAATTTCGACATGAATATTTTTGTTGTAAAAGGCTTTATTCTGATGTAGCATTCTGCGTTTTTTATCCGCCAGCCATCCACAGAAAACAGGATCGGAGTTTTCGCAAAGAAACAAAGCCTGCTCGCTACTGATGCGTCCACATGAAAGTACAATTTCGGCAATCTGCTGCTCCTCTTTGGTTCGTGATTTAATGATGTTTTGCATTGTGCAAAGTTAATGAAAAAGGGGAAAGCTTGAATTTGTGGGAGGTTAAAAATGAGAAAAAGCTTATGTGCGGATTCAACGGGACGAAAACTTTAACTGCCCCATAATTATTCCGGCCAACATAAGTCCGCAACCAGCAATTTGGACAAAATTCATAGATTCGTTTAAGATTATCCAGCCTGCTAAGGCGGCAAATAAGGTTTCGGAACTAAAAATTATTGCTGCTGGGGTGGCCGCAATTTTTTTCTGAGATACAATCTGT